>Ga0272447_1000370_pt1 | contig 35117 bp, 31 predicted proteins | sample YNPCB0133_FD_194589 | JGI IMG/M metagenome (GOLD analysis project Ga0272447, IMG submission 194589) | Hot spring microbial mat communities from Yellowstone National Park, WY, United States - YNP-CB-013-3 | ecosystem: Environmental > Aquatic > Thermal springs > Hot (42-90C) > Sediment | place... | reverse complement strand
ATTACAGACCTTCTCCAAAGCTTACTAAAGCCTGAGCATGTATTCTTAGATATTGGATGCAACGTTGGCTGGTTTTCTTTGATCGCGGCTTCGATTCTAAAAAAAGGCAAAGTGATTGGAGTTGAGCCCAATCAAAACAATCTTCAACTCCTTTACCGAAGCATGATCGAGAACCAGTTTGATAACATGGTCATCTACCCATATGCAGCGACTGACAGGTCAAGGATACTTCAAATGAGCGGATATGGCCCTTACGCATATGTCCATTCCATCTTCAAGGATGCTGGTTTTACATATGTACAAGGCATTGCGATCGATGAATTAGTGCGTGATGAGAGCAGACTGGACGTTATCAAAATGGATATTGAAGGCCATGAACCTGTAGCGCTTCAGGGTATGAGACGAACGATCGCCAGATATAGGCCGATTATCGTCTCTGAGTTTCATCCCAAAGCTATAAGGGAGTATTCCAGGCAGGAACCTCAAGACTACCTGGAAGCACTTGTTAGCATGGGGTATAGCCTTTCGGTGGTGGAACCGACCGGCAAGGTAATCGACTTTATCGATCCATCTGAGATTATGACCCATTGGCGCAATCTAAACCTGCAGTTTGACAGCAGAGATGCTATGCATCTCGATATACTTGCCAGGCCATCAAACCCTACTGAGCATTCGCTGTAAGCGAGAGATGGCAAGCCCCGCCGCCCAGCATCGCGTGCATCTGACTCGCCTGGGCTGTCGCAGCATGTGAAGCATAGCGTTGGGCGGCTGTATCCAAACAGGACGAGGAATGCCTTGTTATCCTACGAGACGGCCGGAACAGGACACCCGCTCCTGCTGATACACGGCGCCCTTGTCAGCAGGAGAATGTGGCGTGATTCAGATCGCCGAATTCAGCAAGACCTATCAGGTAGTTGCCCCCGATCTCCCAGCGCACGGCGACTCACCCGAAGCCATTGGACCGTACACTACAGCGTGTCTTGCCAACGCGATCATTGACCTGCTTGATTTCTTGAAGGTCGAACGAACCCATGTGTGCGGGCACTCCCTTGGCGGGATGGTTGCACAGCAATTGGCCGCTTCTCGCCCCGAGCGAGTAGCCAGACTTGTCCTGGCAGAGACGGCTTTCAGCACCCAGAGCTCGCGTGGGAACGTGTACAAACCTGGATGGCGATCTCGTTTATGAAGGTGATCCCACAACGTATGCTTGTGGCCCTGTCAGCAAGGCAATATGCGAGAATACATCCTGGCGTTGCTCTATTCATCAAGCATGGAGATGGGGCGCTACGACCGCGAGACTGCAATCCGAGTCATGAGGGCGGCGCTTGACTTTGACGGCATAGGTTTGCCCAACCACTCGCTCCAGCCGACGTCCGCCTTTGGTAGCGCGGCTCAGCCGCAGATCGTTGGGCAGCACCATCATCGCTCGTCTCCATTTGATGTCCAGTTCCTGACCACGGTCAACCCTCGTCCCGCAGCCCAACGCTTATTCACTTCCTCTGCCGCAGAAGTGGTACAATGAATGTCGTGACACTGGGCCAATCTCCCGCCCGATGATGCGCTGGAACGTTGCGGGCATATGCGCTTTACTATTCTCAGCGACATCACTGAGGTCGAGACGATTGCGCTCAATCGTGGCATTCGCGAGGTCGCGCGTTTGCGGAAACAGTATGGACGTGGACGGTGGCGGAAGCGCAAAGGGGTCGCTACAGTGCTGCTTGCCGATGGAACAACGCGCACGGCTGAACTCCACTGGTACGAAGCCGCTGGGATTGGACCGAAGGAGTACAAGATTAAGCGATTCCTGGACTAGCCTATGATACCGCTAACTGCAACTGAGCCGCGCTTCGCGATCTGCATTGCGAATACGGACTATCCCGCCGCCTTGGAAGTGCGGAAAATCTATCAAGTCCTGCCGGATGCCGATGCTGCCCAGCATCAGTATCTCCGGATTATTGATGAATCGGGCGAGGATTACCTGTACCCAGCGGCCTATTTTGTGTTGGTTGATCTACCAAAAGAGGTCCAGGAAGCGCTCCTCAAAGCGGCATAAGAGCCTATCCGAATAATCCAGCGGCACGCACAGCGATCACGCCGCAGGCGAAAAGGTTCCAGTTTTTCGGATAGGCTCTTAGTTCGACTTTATCCATTCGGTAGACGAAAAAGGGGAGGCAGGGTACGCTTAACTGGAACCCGACTGCCAGGAAGGGACCAGCGATGCGCAACCTGCCACGAGCGATGATACCGATCCTCCGCCAGTTCGAGCTGCTGTTGAGCGAGCGCGTATGGGAATGGGCGAAGGTCCTGCTCATCGGCGCCATCCTGGCGCCTGGCAAGCGCACCGTCACTGCGGCGCTGCGCGTGATGGGACGGAGCGACGAGGCGCAGTTCCAAAACTATCACCGCCTACTCAACCGGGCGGTCTGGTCGCCCTTCGCCGCCAGCCGCATCCGGCTGCGCTTGCTGGTCGATGCCTTTGCGCCATCCGACGTACCTGTCGTGCTCGGCCTCGACGACCATATCGAGCGCCGACGGGGCGCAAAGATCACGGCCAAGGGCATGTATCGCGACCCCGTGCGCTCCTCGCGTTCGTTCTTTGTCAAGACCAGTGGCCTGCGCTGGGTGAGTATGCTGCTGCGCGCGCCTATTCCGTGGGACGAGCGCGTGTGGGCCTTGCCCTTTCTGACCGTCCTGGCGCCGTCCGAGCGCTCCCGCCAGGAGCGCGGCAAGCCGCACACGCAGCTCACCGATTGGGCGCGCCAGATGATCACCCAAGCGCAACAGCGGCTGCCCGAACGCTTGCTGGCGGTCGTGGCCGACCGTTCCTCCGCTGCGCTCGAGTTGTTGGCCGCCGGTCAGGGCGTGCCGCAGCCGGTCAACCTGGTCACGCGCCTGCGCCTGGATGCGGCCTTGTACGACCCAGCCCCGCCGCCGACCGGTCAGCGCGGGCGACCACGCACGAAGGGCGCACGTCAGCCCACCCTGGCGGCCCGGCGCAGCGCCCCCGCGACGAACTGGCAGGACGCCACGGTGCGCTGGTACGCCGGCACAACGCGCACCGTGCGGCGGGCATCGGCAACAGCGGTCTGGTAGCACAGTGGCCTGCCGCCGGTCGCCATCCGTTGGGCGCTCATCACCGACCCCGATGGCAAGTTCGCGCCCCAGGCGCTGCTGAGCGCCCACCTCGAGGCTCCGCCAACCGAGATCGTCGCGTGGTTCGTGCAGCGCGGGCAGATGGAAGTGACCTTCGAGGAAGCGCGCGCGCACTTGGGCATCGAAACCCAGCGCCAGTGGTCGGATTTGGCGATTCTGCGCACCACGCCGCTGCTGTTGGGGCTGGTCTCGCTGGTGTGTCTGTTCGCCCATCAGCTGCTCCAAGGCCGGGAGATGCCGGTGCGCCAGGCGGCCTGGTATGCCAGGGCGCGACCAACCTTCAGCGACGCCTTGGCCTTTGTCCGCCAGCGCCTCTGGCCGGCCACGATTTCTTGGATGTCGCCCGAGGAAGCCGACATGGTCAAAATTCCGAAGGCATTGTTCGCTCGCCTGACCGACGCCCTCGCCTACGCCGCGTGAGCGGCGCAGATGGATAAAGTCGAACTTAGCACATCGGGTCGCATGACTGTTTCGCGTGTCGGAACGACGAACCTTGTGCGACAGGGTGGTTCCGCTCGCCGCCTGGCGACTGAAGTCGCGGCTGGCAGGCGGGAAGCCCGCCTGCGCGGGCGTGAGGGAGCGCATCCCGCTCGCCCGTAGACAAGCCCGTCGGACTTCCACGTCTTAGAGCCTATCCGAAGAATCCGGCGGCGCGCACGGCGATCACGCCGTAGGCGAAAAGGTTCCAGTTGTTCGGATAGGCTCTAATCTCAACATCAGGTTGACCAGCAAGAACACAACGAACGAGCGTTTCATCGTTCGCATTCTCCTATGGCAATCAAGCTGATCAACGATTGGGGTGTCTATCGACGAGATAGTCCCTCGATCTGCGGCGATGCGACGCCGCAACCCGGACAGATCTCCAGCACCCGCTTACCTTCCTGCAAATACGTACCTCAAATAGCGCCAGGTCTCGCCCACCACGGCATTGGGGTCATCAGCGCGTGAAGCATCGCCAGCCGGTGATCCATACGCAGTCAATCCTTCGTCGCGCGCGACCTTGAGGGCGGTGAGCATCGCTGGAGGATCGACGACGATGACAACCGATGAGATCCCTTGCGCACGCGCCATATTCGCCGCAGCGCGCAAGCCCTCGACCAGCGACGCGCTCTCTTCTTCGATGAGCAACACCTGCGGCGGCGCCCCTTGATCGATCAGATACTGGCGCGCACGCGGCGCGACCGTGACGCCGGTCAGAATAATGCGACTGACCATCCCACGACGGTAGAGATTGGCGGCATGATCACACTGCGCTTTTTGTTCAGATGTGAGCGCGCCGTCAACCGCCTCGCCTGGCACGACCGCAGCGCCAGCCGGGCGCGCTTCATCACGTCCGCTCTGCACGACAACCATTGCTGCCGTCAGCCCCAGCAGCAGGAGAGCGCTCGTCAGCACTGTCGCAATCCCGCGACCGAGAGCAATGAGCGCACGAGTCACCGTCTTCAAACGTGGATGCCGGTTCACTGGATGCCTCGTTTGCCCGGTTTTCATAAGGCGATCGCCGGCGTCAGGAGCTCCTGTCAGAACGGTTGAGGTGCGGGTGTCTTCGTCGAGTCGCACACCCATCCGCTGCACATTGACAGCCGTCATCTTCACTCCAGGCGATTGGTATAATATACGGCAATTCGACACCTGTTGCTGAAGAGAACCCACCATGACCGACGAACCAAAACGCGCGCTTGTGATCGGCGCCCATCCCGACGACAATGAGTTCGGCGCTGGCGGAACCATCGCCAAACTTGCCGATCAGGGATGGGACATCACCTTCATCATTGCCACCAACGGCAACAAGGGCAGCCATGACCCATCCATGTCGTCGTTTCGCCTGTCCGAAATTCGTGAACAGGAGCAACGAGCCGCCGCCGAAGTGCTCGGAGTGCGCCGTGTCATCTTTCTGCGCAACAATGACGGCGAACTTGAACCCTCGCCTGCGCTGCGTGCGGAATTTGCGCTCTACATCCGCCATTTCAAACCGCACGCCATCTTTACCCACGATCCATGGAAGCATTATATGCTCCACCCCGACCATCGCGCCGTCGGTTTCGCCGTGATCGAGGCGGTGGTCAGCGCGCGCGACCATCTGTTTCTGCCGGGGTTAGGTCAGATTGGAATCGGGGTCTGGCGACCGGAGGCGCTCTATCTGTGGGGAGCAGAACAGCCGGATCACTTCGAAGATGTCTCAGATTATGTAGACCTGAAGATTGCGGCGCTGCGTGAGCATCACACGCAACTGGACGAGGTGCAGGGTTGGGAAGAGCGGGTGCGCCAGCGGATGGCGGAGGCTGGCAAAGATCACGGTTTTGCCGCTGCCGAAGCGTTCAAGAAACTGCCGGTGTAAGCTGTGCGGGACAGTGGCGCGTATCCCGCTAGAATGCGTCGGATCCGGCGATCCAGGCATGCCCCGTCGGAAAGAGCGCATCGAGTGTTGGCAGGATCGCAGCAGGGATGGAGACCCCCGGTTGATGGGCGATCCAGTGGGCAGGTCGAAAACCGAACAGCAGTTGCACGAATCCCTGCGGCGTCAGCACAACCGTCAGTCGCTCCGGTGCGCCTGATCCCTGCCCCACTGCCAGCATCAGCGCCGCATCGCCGATCTGAAGCCGAAATGCTTCACCTCCAACCACCCGCCATCGCTCCTCAAACAATGGCGCAAGAGCGGCAAACAGGGTCGGCAGGTGCGCCGGAAGCGCCATCCACCCCTCGTCTGGATGACGATAGGTGCGACTGGTGAGATTCAGACGGTCGGCAAGGGCGTAGAACGTGGGCGAATCAGGGGGCAGGGACCAGTCGATATCCGTTGCATCCGCCACGGCGCTGGCGTGATACTGGAGCAGGGCAAGCGCCGCGTTCCAATCATCGGCGGCTGCTTCGACAGCATGGTGTCTGGGTGCATACAACGGCAGCAACAGATACCCGCGCACCTGACCGGTTTCATCACAGGCGAGCAGCGGCGGATGGTCTGGCAGACGCCATGCGAGATCGTGTCGTTGCCAGGCAAGGCTGCGCACAAAACTCCCACTGTACCCGGCGTAGTGGCGCTCGTACAACTCCAACAGAACCGATGCATCGTCCAGCGTTGCCGGGCGCACGTGATACGGACTGCGGGACCAAGCCGCAAGACTCGCCCGACTGACTGTATGGCGAGTGGTGTCAAAAACATCAACATACCCGAATCGACTATAGAAGCCAGCAATGCCATCAAGCAGAATCAACCCAAGATGTCGCTCATGTGCGCGCATCGTGACATCGTGCATCAACGCTGTGGCAATCCCGTGACCGCGCCAGTCGGGATGAACAACCAGACTGGCGAAACAACCGGTCGGAACCACGACCGATCCAAGACGCATCATCCGTTCGTACAGAATATAGCCGCCGATCAGCGTCGTTCCAACCAACGCACAACGCACCTGTCCGGGTACATAACCAGGCGTTCCCTCGACACGCTGCCGCCAGCGTGATGCGGCAACCGGGGGATATGAGTCTGGTGCGAATGTTTGCGCCGCAAGCAGGAAAAAAGCGTCCAGTTCGTCGGACGTTGCTGCGGAGCGAATAGTGATGTCGGTCATCTGGCGCATCATCGGGAATATGATACCATCTTGCTGCATCAAACTGAAGGGTTGCCATACCGTTGCGACGTGTGCGACGATCCCCCTGGGCAAGGGCATGCCGCTGAGATCATGAACCGTGCATTGACGACCATCGAACAATGGTTTGCACACCGGGGGTGGGAACCATTTCCCTTCCAGCGTGAGGTCTGGCAGGCGTATCTGGCAGGCGAAAGTGGCCTGATCCACGCCACCACCGGCGCAGGCAAAACATACGCTGCCTGGATGGGTCCGATCGCGGAGTGGCTGGCATCCACACCGTCTGACCGCGCCGCGCCGTCGCTGCGGGTTCTGTGGATCACGCCGCTGCGCGCGCTGGCTGCCGATACGGTCGAGGCGCTCCGTGCGCCGCTCGATGACCTCGGCGTTCCCTGGCAGGTCGAAGCGCGCACCGGCGACACCCCCGCCGCCACGCGCGCCTGTCAGCGTCGGCGCCTGCCGACTGCGCTGGTGACAACTCCCGAAAGTCTCTCGCTGCTGCTCACCCAACCCGAGTGGCGCGATCTGTTCGCCGATCTGCGGATGATCGTCGTTGATGAATGGCACGAACTCCTCTCGACCAAACGCGGCGTTCAGGTCGAACTGGCGCTGGCGCGACTCCGTGGATTGCGCCCTTCCGCGCGCATCTGGGGACTTTCGGCGACAATGGGCAACCTGGACCAGGCGCTGGATGCGCTTCTTCCTGCGGCGACCGAACAACCGTCGCGCGGCAGGATCGTGCGCGGTCTGATCCCCAAGCCGATTGTGATCGAGACCTTGCTGCCTGAGACTATCGAACGCTTCCCGTGGGCGGGACACCTGGGCTTGCAATTGCTGCCGCAGGTCGTGGCGAAGATTGAGCAGAGCGCGACAACGCTGGTCTTTACCAACACGCGCGCACAGGCGGAGATCTGGTACCAGGCGTTGCTGGACGCCCGCCCGGATTGGGCTGGCGCGCTGGCACTTCACCACGGCTCTCTGGACCGTGAGGTGCGTGAGTGGGTCGAAGCGGCGTTGCGCGCCCGGCACCTGCGCTGTGTGGTGTGCACCTCTACGCTCGATCTCGGCGTCGATTTCTCGCCCGTCGATCAGGTCATTCAGATTGGCAGTCCCAAGGGAATTGCACGTCTGATGCAACGCGCCGGGCGAAGCGGTCATCAACCTGGCGCTGTCAGCACCGTAACGTTCGCTCCCGCCAGTGCGCTGGAACTGATCGAAATCGCGGCAGCGCGCGATGCTATCGCACATCATCGGATCGAAACCCGCCCGCCACTCGAAGCGCCGCTCGATGTGCTGGTGCAACACCTGGTGACCTGCGCGCTAGGAGGTGGTTTTGTCGGCAGCGAACTGCTCGCCGAAGTGCGCACCACCCGCGCCTTCCGCAACCTGAGCGACGCCGAATGGCAGTGGGCGCTCGATTTCGTGGTGCAGGGCGGCGCATCACTGCGCGCCTATCCAGAATTTCACCGCGTCATTGAGCGCGATGGGCGCTATGTTGTCACCAATGATGCCGTCGCGCGACGTCATCGGGTCAGCATTGGCACAATTGTGAGCGATTCGGCGCTCAAGGTGCAATATATTCGGGGTGGAACGCTCGGCGCGGTCGAAGAGTCGTTTGCAGCTCGCTTGAAGCCAGGAGACATCTTTTTCTTCGGCGGCAAGGCGCTGGAGTTCGTGCAGGTGCGCGATATGACCGTATTCGTGCGCAAGACGGAACGACGTGATGGGGTCACGCCACGCTGGATGGGGGGACGTATGCCGCTCTCGACGGAACTGTCTCACGCGATCCGTGCGCGGATCGAAGCGGCGCGTGGCGGCGTCTTTCGTGATGCCGAGATGGAGGCGGTGCGCCCGCTGCTGGACGTGCAGGCTCAGTGGTCGCTGCTTCCAGCCGCCGACGAACTGCTGATCGAGCGGACGCAGACCCGCGAGGGGCATCACCTCTTTTTCTACCCATTCGAGGGACGCCTGGTACATGAAGGTATGGCCGCGTTGATTGCATATCGTCTCAGTCGCCTGCGTCCTATCACCTTCACTCTGGCAATGAACGATTACGGCTTCGAGCTGCTTGCACCCAAACCAGCGCCGCTGTCAGAAGCGCTTGGTATCATGCTCGACACCGCCCACAGCACACGGCGATGGGAGATAAGCGGTGCGCACACGCCACTCTTCAGTATCGATCATCTGGCAGACGACATCATTGCCAGCATGAATGCAACCGAAATGGCGAAGCGCCAGTTCCGCGAGATTGCGAGGATTGCCGGACTGGTGTACGAAGGATACCCCGGCGAGAAGAGCGCACGGCAAATTCAGGCATCGAGCAGCCTGATGTATGATGTGTTCGCGCGGTATGATCCGGAGAACCGACTGCTGGAACAGGCGCGACGCGAAGTGCTGGAACGCCAGTTAGAGCACAGTCGCCTGGCGATGGCGCTGAGGCGCATTGCTGCAGGACGGATCATCGTCGTCGATGTTCCCCGTCCGACGCCGTTCGCATTTCCGCTGCTCGTCGACCGGTTGCGGGAAAGTCTCAGTTCTGAAAAACTGGCGGATCGGGTGCGCAAGATGCAACTGGCGCTGGAACGCGAGGCGGGGATGGTTCCAGGAAAGGATCGGCAGACCACCTGACCATCCGATAGTCGCACAGGCGTCAGGGCTTGCAGCGCCTGCGCGGCGACGAAGGTGTGACGCCTGTATTTCCAGGGACGGTCAGCAGAGCGGATCATCCAGCGCCCGGCGCACGTGAAAACTGAATCGATCCACCTGCGCCAGCGATCCTACGTTGATCGCTGCACCATCACCTGGAACGCAAAGATGCCAAAGATAATCAGGGGGGTCAGGCGGCGCAACCAGCGGAGCGCAATGTCATTCTGCACGATCTCATCGGCTGCGGGAAAATACTGCGCCAGATGCAGGCATCCCAGTACCAGCACAACGGTTGTCAACCAGAAACTACCGGTGAGCATGAAGGCGAAACACAGCAACGCTGCGAGACCGATGATTGAGAGGTAAACAGGGGCTTCGTTCGTTTCACTGCTCTGCGGGTCGTGAGGTTCCATGACGATCACCTGTTTCCTGTGTCGGGAGCGCGAGGAATATCGCTCCAGCCCGTTAACGAGAAGACGGCGCGATTGCCGTCGTTTATGTTCTCTTGTTCACAGGTATAATAGCATGCAGAAGATACAGTCGCCATGATCAAGGTGGTAACAACTTGATTGCTGGACTGCAATCAACCTTGCTTTGATGTTTTTCAGGACATGCTATGCGCTGGACAACCATCTTTCGCCTGGGGCTGATCAATGTTGCGGTCGCACTGACTGCGGTTCCCATCGAAAGCACACTGAACCGGATTATGATCAGTGAACTGCGCCTGCCAGCATCGCTGGTGGCATTGCTGATCGCGCTGCCCTATGCCTTCTCACCGGTTCAGATCTGGATCGGCTCATTCTCTGATCGACATCCATTGCTTGGACTCCGCCGCACGCCGTACACCATCATCGGGTTGATCCTGTGCGCTGGCGGGTCGGCGCTGTCGCCAACTGCGGCATTTGCCATGGCGGAAAACTTCTGGTTGGGGCTGTCGCTCGGCATCCTGGCATTCGGCGCGTGGGGCATGGGGTTCAACTTTGCGACGGTCTCGTACCTGGCGCTGGCGACGGAACTCTCAGGCGAAGAATATCGTGCGCGCACCGTCGGCGTGATGTGGTTCATGCTGATTGTCGGGGTCATTATTGCAGGCGTCAGCCTCTCGCGCATGCTGCGCGACTACACGCCAGCTGCGCTGTTTACGGCGTTCTACGTTGTGTGTGGTGTGGCGCTGCTGATCGGCATCGCTGCCCTGTGGCGACTGGAGGAGCGCGACAGAGCGCCGCGCACCCCTGAGCGACGCAGTTTTGCCCAGATGATCGCAACTGTCGCCGGAACGCCGCAGGCGCGCCTGTTCTTCGCTTATCTGGTGCTGCTGCTGATCGCCATTCTGGGTCAGGACGTGCTGCTTGAACCATTTGCTGCCGATGTATTCGGCGCACCGGTTGATGTAACGACGCGCTATACATCGATCTGGGGTGCGGCATTGCTGACCGGATTGCTGGTCACAAGTCCAATAGCGCGACGACGAGGGAAACCATTCGCAGCCGCCATCGGCGGGTCGCTGGTGGCGCTCGGACTGGCATCAATCGCTGCCAGCGGCTTTTTGAACATACCGGCAATCTTTGTTCCCAGCCTGATCATATTTGGGTTCGGCAGCGGCGTTTCGACGGCTGCCAACCTGTCACTGATGCTCGACATGACAATCCCCGGTCATATTGGTGCATTTGTGGGAGCATGGGGAGTGGCCAACTCAATGGCGCGGCTACTGGGCACAGTGCTGAGCGGCTTCACCCGTGATGCACTGACCAACCTGCTCGACAGTCGCATGCTCGGCTACGTCGTTGTCTTCTTGTTGCAGGCAGTTGCCATGGTCATATCACTGATGCTGCTACCGCGGATTAGCGCAGCGCGTTTCCGCGAGGAGGCGGCGCCGTCAACACGCGAACTCGCAGCGCTTGCGGGAGAAGCGCAGGGATAATCGTCCTGCACCCCGACGTCGCACAGGAACATCCAAACCCCGCTCCCTGATGCTCTACGCGGCAATTTTGATGGAAAGAAGCGGTTCGCAATGAGCAGTCCAGCAAAAACCAACGCGCTGGCGATCGTCAGTTTTTCGAGCGGACTCCTTGCTCTGATCAGCACGGCGCTTCTGCTCTGGCTGTTCCACCTGCAACCTGTGCCCAATGATATGACCATCATTATCACTGACTCCCTGCTCATACCGTTGCGCAACCTGGGCATGATTGCAGCGGTGGCGACGGGTGTCCTTGCGCTTCGACAGATCAAGCAGGGAGTTGGCAACAGAAAGGGGAAAATACTGGCATGGATTGGCAGTGTGATCGGCATCGCATGGTTTCTGTTCATGGCGCTGGCCATTCTAGCGTTTCTCCAGGTTCCCATCTAGCGATAAGGTCCGATGACTATCGATAATGGCGTTAGCAGAGCGAAACAATGTGTCCCTTGTGAAAGATCCGGTATGCTGAACAGTGTGACTGCGGGGCTGATGAAGATTGAGAGTATAATTCTGCGTACGTACCCTGCGAGTAAGGAAACGGGCTGAGGAACGGTTCAACGCATACCTGCCCAGGTCGGCAAACAGCGTACCGATGTACTCCAGCGGCATCATATCATGCAATCTACGGAGCGCTTTGTTATCAGCGCGCATCTTGATCCGTCCGGGATATGCGCCGTTGCTAAAGGCGGACATCCTCTTGCCAGCGATATCCGCAACATGCCACGCCCCCGATCTGAACCTCGGCTGCCTCCAGACTTTTTGGCTCTGGCACATCGCACTCCTGCCGTGTGCTCACCACCCACTACTGCGCTTCCTTACGAAAGTCCCACCTGCACCCTCGACTCTGCACTAGTATGCGCACGTCTCTCGAATCCTGCTTCGCCACTGCCCGCAAGGTTCTGCCTTTGTGCCCGTTCTGCCCATCAGAGATACGTGTTTCTTTCAACAGCGCAGGTTGCGCCCGTTGCGTGCTGTACCACCACTGCCAGGCGGTTGATGGCTGGTGGTGCTGTCCATCTGCGAGCGACGACGCCATTCGGCATGCTTCACTAGAGCATGCCCTTTTTGCAGACGAGTCATTTCCGCCTGTAAGCGAGTTTTCTCCTCATCCAAATGCGCTCTTCCGCTTGGAGACTTCTTGCCGCTGTTGCCAGAATGCTTAAGCCATTGGAGTAAAGAGGCTGTCATTGATATCTGATCAGGCATGGGGGTAGTTTTCACCACTTTGGTAAAATGGTAACAGTTTAGTAGTTACTTCTAATCTTCATCGGGCCTGGGCGTCTGACTTCTCAGCAAAGGGGTGATTATGATCCGCCTGGCACACATACTCTTCGAATTCATCCTGCGCACCCCTGTTATCTTCTGGAGTTGCGTTATCGCCAACCTGATCGGTGCGATATGGGGTGCCGCGATCTGGTATGGTCCAATGCTGGCGGCATCGCCACTATGGGCATGGCCCTTTATTCCCGATTGCCCACTCGCAGCGTTTCTTGGCACAATTGCGCTCTTCGGCATGCGCGCAGGACGACGCTGGACTCTCTTCTATACGCTGACAGCGTTCGCATGCACACACTACGGCATCTGGACACTGGTATTCTGGTTGCGTCAGTGGACGGGGTCAGGCGTGATCGATCCGTTCGAGATGGTACTATTCGTCACCCATATTGGTTTACTGTGCGAGGGGATACTGTTCACTACGCGCCTGGGCGATGTATCGTTCCTGCAGCGGCTCACCGTCATTGGCTGGTTTGTCCTGGCACTTGGCGTCGATTACGGGTTGGGGTATCACCCACCGCTGTCGAGCCACGTGACGTTCGATTTCATTATGTGGTTAACGGTTGCGCTCACCGGCGGGTTGAGCATTGCATTGCTGGTGCTGCCGCGCACCGGCGCACAACCCACGCGCCTGTCGACTACAACAGTTGAAGGATAGGGGGAGAGGTTACAAGATTGTATGTTGAAGGGTGTACGCGAATAGTGGAAGGCATGTTCTGGGCGTAGCGTGGAGGTTTGAAGGTTATAGGGTAGAACCGTTGGACACCTGCTCCGAGCGCAGCAGGGGGGTTGAAGGTTGAATGAAGTAGAGGTTGAGGGTTGAAGATTATGCGGGAAATGAGTTACAGGCTTAAGCGAACCCCCAACCTATGATCCAGTTCTCGGCTCTCAACTCTTAGTTTTCAGTTCTCGGTTCTCTGTTCTTGGCGGGGAGGGTGGGATTCGAACCCACGTGGGCTTTCAGACCCAACTCGTTTTCGAGACGAGCACGTTCAACCACTCCGTCACCTCCCCACCTCAAAGGCTAGATAAAAGGCGGCTCGCCAGCCGGCACAGCCGCCCTTGTTTACGGTGGCGACTCTGGGGCGATTCGAACGCCCGACCTCTTCCTCCGCAGGGAAGCGCTCTAATCCGCTGAGCTACAGAGTCACGTTCTGTACATTGCTAATATACCACGAATCAGCATCCTGCGCAACCAGGGATCACGGGGTCACAGGGAAGCAGAGCAAGCGAAGGGATCGCCTTTACCTGCCCTGCAGGGAACGTGCCCTGTTATGGCGTATTCTGCAACTTTATAATATAATCTCTCAGTTGCGCCCTTGCTACCCACGATGGTATACTGACAACACTGCATGCCTCGAACAACGCGCCATACTGCCGGACTGGACCATCAAAACCCAACGCCCAATGGTAAATCGAGACGATTGCGTATACGCCGAGAAGTAAGTATATGTAACAAGGATGTTACAATGACGAGTATTGCTTTTGAGACAATTGAGAGTGATATGGCACATCTGAGCGCTGCTTCGCTATACTTCAATCGTGAACTTAGCTGGCTCGAATTCAACCGCCGGGTGCTGGAAGAAGCGATGGACGAACGCCACCCGCTGCTGGAGCGCGTGAAGTTCCTTTCGATCTTCAGCACCAACCTGGATGAGTTCTTTATGATCCGTGTCGCGGGCTTGAAGCGACAGATCGCTGCACGCGTCACCACTCGCTCACCGGACGGATTGACCCCATCTGAGCAATTGCATGCTATTCGCCGTGCCGTTATTCCACTTATTGAGCAGCATCGGTCCTGCTGGCTTGACGACATCAAGCCAAAGTTGCGTGAGCAAGGCATTCATGTGCTCGACTACCATGAACTGACGCCAGCGCAACGTGCAGCATGTACTGAGTACTTCGAGCGTGAAGTGTTTCCGGTGCTGACGCCGCTAGCAATCGATCCAGCACATCCATTCCCGCATATTTCGAACCTGAGCCTGAATCTTGCAGTAGTGATCCACGATCCAGATGAGGGCGAACTCTTTGCACGCGTTAAGGTGCCAGCAGTGCTGCCACGCCTAGTGCCAATCGAAGGCGGTCCGTGCGATTCTCCGGACGATATTCCACCGGAACGACGCTATTGCTTCACCTGGCTTGAACAGATTATTACTGCCAATGTCGCATCGCTCTTCCCCGGCGAGGAGATCGTCGAATGCTATCTGTTCCGCATTACGCGCAACGCCGATATGGAAATTGAGGAAGAGGAGGCAGACGATCTGCTGCGTGTGATTGAAGAAGGAGTGCGTCAGCGACGATTCGGCGCCGTTGTGCGCCTTCAGGTGCAGCACTCAACGCCAGAACGGGTGCGCAATCTGTTGCTCACTAATCTGAAACTGACCCCTGACGACGTGTATGAGATGCGCGGTCCGCTTGGTCTGTCGGATCTGATGCAGTTGACGAACATTGATCGTCCCGACCTGAAAGATCCGCCGTTCTACCCGATATCGCCAGCGCCGTTGCATAACGCGCGCAGCAGCGAGGAAATCTTCGCTGCTATTCGTCAGCAAGATATTCTGCTGCACCATCCATTTCACTCCTTTCAGCTGCTGGTATCGCTAATCCAGGCTGCCGCCGAGGACCCGAATGTGCTGGCGATCAAGCAGACACTCTACCGCGTCGGGTCGAATTCGCCAATCGTGAAGGCGCTCATGCACGCGCGTGAGCAGGATAAGCAGGTAACTGTGCTGGTTGAGTTGAAGGCGCGCTTCGACGAGGAGAACAATATCATCTGGGCAAAACAACTCGAACGCGCCGGTGTGCACGTTGTGTATGGGTTAGTCGGGTTGAAAACGCATGCTAAACTAGCACTGATCGTTCGCCGCGAGCACGACGGCTTGCGCCGCTATGTCCACCTCGGCACCGGAAACTATAATGCAACCACTGCCCGCATCTATACTGACCTTGGCTTATTGACGGCGCGCCCCGATATTGCTGCCGATGTGGCGGAACTGTTCAACCATCTCACTGGCTTCTCACGTCAGCGGCACTACCGCAAACTGATTGTCGCACCAGTGAGTATGCGCGAATGTCTCGAAGCGTTGATTGAACGCGAGATTGCCCATGCGCAGGCAGGACGGCAGGGGCATCTGATTTTCAAATGCAACGCAATCGTCGATAAAAAAATTATCGATCTGCTCTATCGGGCTTCTCAGGCAGGCGTGACTATTGAGTTGATCGCGCGCGGCATCTGCTGCCTGCGTCCTGGAGTGCCAGGCTTGAGTGAACGCATCTCTGTGCGAAGTATCGTCGGGCGTTTCCTTGAGCACAGTCGCATCTATTACTTTGCGAATAATGGCAATCCAGATATCTATCTCGGCAGCGCCGACCTGATGGAACGCAATCTTGACCGTCGCGTTGAGACGCTGTTCCCTATCGAGTCTGAGCCTTTGAAAGCGGAGATTCGTCAACTACTCGATGTGTATTTGCGGGATACGTCGCGCGCACGCATTCTGATGCCCGATGGATCGTATATACGCGCCCGCCCGCCCGAAGGCGAGGAGCCGTTCGACAGTCAGACGTTCCTAAGTCGCGCAAATATGACACCGCGGTAGGGGAGAACCGAGAACCAATCACTAAGAACCTAAAACCAGGAACCGAGAACCAGGAACCGAGAACCGAGAACCAGGAACCGAGAACCAGAAATCGAGAACTGAGAGTGGCAGAGGGGATGAGGCGCAAGGCGAAAGGAATGCCTCATCCTTGAGGTCTTTTCCGATCAACACCTCAATGCCTCAATGTCCCTGTTAGTACAATGAATATGGCGACATACCGTCTCTTCATTGCTGTTGAACTGCCCGACACGCTTCGCGAGGAACTGGCAAGTTTGCAAACGCGGCTTAAGCGCGATCAACCGCCGGTGCGCTGGGTGAAACCTGAAGCAATGCACCTTACCCTCTGGTTTTTGGGGGATGTTCGAGACAATCAGATTGCGGATCTGAAGACAACACTGATGCTGTCGTTCGCCGGGCAACATGCGGCACACATCCGGCTCGGCGCTCCCGGTGCCTTCCCCAATCTGCAACAACCACAGGTTATCTGGGTTGGTTTGGCGGAAGGCGAAGCGCACCTACGCTCGTGGTATGATGCACTAGCGCGTCGGTTGCCCGACCTCGGGTTCCCCGCCGACCCGCGTCCGTTCCGTCCGCACCTGACCCTGGGACGAGTGCGCCGCGAGGCGTCGGCGGAACAGCAGCAGCGGCTTGGCGCTGCGCTCCGCTCTCTGAAACTCTCTTCCAACCATATGTGGAATCTTCAGCGCGTGGTGCTGTTCCGCAGCGATCTGCGTCCCGAAGGACCACGCTATACGGCGCTGGCGGAAGTGGATTTACAGGGGCTAGAGGCTGCCAGGGGTTAGGGGTTCAACCTTCAACGTCCACCGTCCCAACTTGTCTCTGATGGTATAATAGGACCATGCTATCTGGACGACTCGCAACAGTAGCATTGTGGCTGCTGATCATTTGCGCTGCGGTTTTTCTATTCGAGCGTGCGGTAGTTGTCGTTAGTTTTTTTGCTACACCGCTCCTCCTTTTTGCCCTTGCCTGGTTGATCGCTGTCGTCCTGCAGCCACTGGTGTCACGCCTGACGGCGATCGATCTCCCACCGATTACAATCCGTGCCCGCCGGGTTCCTCAACCTCCGCGCCACCTCTCGCGCATGCTTTCGGTGGCGCTGATCTACCTGGCGCTGTTCGCTGCGCTGATTGTAGTGATCTTGTCGTTCGTGCCGACCATCACCCAGCAACTGACTACACTGACGGGATCGGTGCCGACAACGGTCGAATCGATCGCCCGCTGGATCAGGCGACTGGATGAAAGTCTAGAACGCTTCGGGTTTCGCGGCGATCTCACCGCAATTGTGCAACCTGAAGCAATCGCACAGCAACTGACAGGTTTTGGCAGTGCAATGCTCCAGCAGTCGCTCGGCATTGCTGGCAGCATTGCTACCGTCCTATTCAATATTTTTCTAGTGCTGATCCTCAGTTTCTACATCACACTCGACGGTCCACGCATGGGCAAGAGTTTCGTGGCTGTCCTGCCCCGATCCTGGCAAGATGAAGTTGATAACCTTTTTGCAGTTATCGACCGCGTGTTTGGCGGGTTTATGCGCGCACAGTTTGTGAACTCACTGTTGTATGGGATCGCAAACGCGATTGTGATGGCGATGTTCGGTCTTGGCGATATTGCGCTTGCCAGCGTCGTCGCTGCCATACTTGTGTTCATTCCGCTGGTAGGAGGGTTTTTCGCGCTGATCCCGCCAGCACTTTTCGCCATTCTGCTTGCGCCTGATCGGTTAGGATGGCTGTTGCTAACGCTGCTCATCGTTCAGCAGGTGCAGTTCAATATCGTCATGCCGCGTCTAGTCGGGCAGGCAATCGGGTTGCATCCACTGCTCGTCTTTGCAGCACTGCTTCTCGGTGGAACAGTCGCCGGGGGCTGGGGCGTTCTGTTTGGCATCCCGGTCGCTGGCGTGATCGCCTCAATCACCCAGTTCTTCTATGAGCGCGCCAGGCGCACAGCGATAATGCTTCCAACCGACGAGGCATCTCCATTAGTCCCTCCTGCTGCCCCTGCATCGGTTGCCGATCCGGTCGCCGGTCATCCCTCGCCTGCCCCAGTTGTCGATCCAGTCTCCAGTCATCCCCCGTCGTAGCACTTGACGCATCGGCAGCTCTCTTCTACAATACCGCTGTCAAGGAACGGTGTCGCACCTCAAATGCGACCTTGTTCTGCGTATCTGAGAAGGCAGGAGCGTTGCGATACAACGTCTCTCTTGTCGATCCGAACTTCCTTCTGTAAATTTCCGGGTTTGTGGGCGCAGGAACGGTACCCTGGTTTGGATCGATACGTGTGCCACACAGCATCATGGAAAACCGCTCCAGCGAGAAACGTTCCCCCTGCGTGATCTATGCGCTTCTTGGCGGATTGAGCCTGACGAGCGGCATTGTTGGCGCGCTTGTCGGCGGCGCGTTGATCTGGTTCTTTGTTGCGCGTCCGATTGCCGATCAAACGACGCAGACGCCGGTACCAGCCACACCGCCTTCTACTCTGCTCCCATCTTTATCACCGCCGACCGCTGCAACGAACGACTCGGTGCGCACTGCACCTGCGCGTATTGCGCGCGAGACAGGACCATCGGTGGTAACGGTGGTGTCGCAGTTACCACCGCAGATTGGTTTCTTCGGCACATTCCAGCCGCCGCCAGCACGTGGTTCGGGGGTGATTATCGACCCACGCGGGTACATTATCACCAACCACCATGTTGTTGAAGGCGCGCGGCAGTTGTACGTCATTCTTGCCGACGGACGACAGCGCCCGGCGCAATTGATCGGGAGCGACTACCCGTTCAGCGATCTGGCACTGATCAAGATCGAAGGCGATACCTATCCCACGGCGCGACTGGGAAACTCTGACGCAGTCCAGGCAGGCGATTGGGTGGTTGCCATCGGTAGCGCCCTGGGCGATCTGCGCAACTCGGTAACGGTTGGTGTGGTCAGTGGGCTTGGACGCTCGCTGCAAACCCGCGATGTCGTGCTAGACGACCTGATCCAGACGGACGCAACTATCAACCGCGGCAACTCTGGCGGTCCGTTGTTGAACCTGGATGGCGAGGTGATTGGGATCAACACGGCAATCATACGTGGCGGCGCCGAACAGGCGGAAGGGATCGGGTTTGCTATTCCTAGTAACACTGTGCGCTATGTCGCCGATCAATTGATAACACGCGGCAGGGTGGCGCGTCCATACCTGCCGATCGAATTCGTACCGATTACGCCACGTCTGGCGGCATGGTACAACCTGCCAGTCGATTACGGCCTCTTTATTCAGGCAGTCAAGCGTGGATCAGCGCTGGCGCAGGCTGGCGTGCAGCCGGGTGATATCCTGTTATCACTCGGCGGTCAGCGCATCGATGAAGCCCATCCGTTGCTGCGTGTGCTGGCACGACATCAGGTTGGCGAAGAGGCCGAGATTGAGATCTGGCGTGACAACGCCATACAGACCATACGGATCATGCTGGAAGAATTGCCCCGCTGAGGAACGCTGCCGTCAAGAGTCATGGATCGGTAATTTCCACCTCAGGAGTGTGTCAGGAATCCATCAGTCGCTCCCGCTATACTTGCGGATAGCGACCGGTTGAAATCGTGTGAGTGTAGAGGAGAGCCATGTTCCAGCAAATGAAGACCGCCATCCCCCGTCTCCTGTCGCTGTTGATGCTGATCGCCATCATCGCTGGCATCGTCGTTGCACCCCGCCAGAGTCGCGCCGCAGCGCGTAGCCCGGCTGAAGTCCCCGACACCTATCCGCCCTATCTCGCCCAGTACTATCCACAGACTGGTCACTCTTCCGTCAATTCGTTCGAGCTTTTCTGGCGGAATACGCCCAATGCGCTCTTCGTGCTGGGCTATCCGATCTCTCGACCCTTTATTGAGGAAAGTTTCACCAATCCTGGCGAGTATTACCGCGTCCAGTACTTCGAGCGCGCGATCCTCGAGGAGCATCCGCAAAACTATGGCACGCCTTACTATATTCTGGGGCGATTGCTGGGAACGCAACTGGCAAAAGGGCGCGAGAACGAACCACCGTTCCAGCCAGTTCCCGATCCGCGCGACGGCACGTGGGATAGTGTGACTCGCCATACGCTGCGCAACTCGCCAGCGCCGTTCCGTACCTTCTGGCTCAACAACGGCGGGCTGGCGGTCTTTGGTCGCCCGATCTCCGAACAGTTCCAGGAAGTGAACAAGGCAGATGGCAAAACGTACTGGGTGCAATACTTCGAGCGTCAGCGTATGGAGTGGCACCCTGACGAGCCTAACCCGCGCTATCGCATTCTGCTCGGTCTGCTTGGCAATGAATACCGCGACGCCAATCATCGCAACAATCCGGCATTCACCCCTGCACCCCGCGATGATGCACGCTCGCTGCCGCGCCCGTTCATCTACGGCTACAATGTGCATCTCTACCAGGATCGCGAACCATGGCAGGACCGCAAGCGTGTGCTGCAACTGGTCAAGAACAGCGGCTTTGGCTGGGTGCGCCAGCAGGTACGCTGGATGGATCTGCATGACCGTTCGGGTGCAATCTACTGGGCAGAGCTCGATGACATTGTGCGCGATGCGAATGACATGGGCGTTAAACTGTTCATCAGTGTCGTCGCTGCTCCTAGTTGGGCAACTGACAATGGACGCAACGGGTTGCCCAACCGTGCCAACATCGGTCAATTCGCCTATTTTATGGGAGAAATGGCAAAACGCTACCGCGGCAGAGTCGGCGCGTATCAGATCTGGAACGAACAGAACCTGGCGGTCGAGAACGGCGGACGGGTTGCCTCGGCAGCGCTCTACATGGATGTGCTGGTCGCCGGTGCGCGGGCGATCAAGGCGAATGACCCCTATGCGATTGTCGTATCGGGTCCGCCAGCGGCCACTGAGACGAACAACCCGAATATCGCCATTAGCGACCTGGCATTCTTTCGACAGATGTTCGCCGACCCACGCTTCCGCGAGGTTGTCGATGCGATCGGTGTACACGCCGGTGGCACATCGAACCCTCCCGACAGCATGTGGCCTGACCGTCCCGGTCCTGGACCAAACTTTGTGACCAGTCGCGAGTTTTACTTCCGCCGCGTTGAGGATTACCGGGCGCTGGCGTTGCAGTACGGTCTCGGCGACCGGCAGATGTGGATTACGGAGTTCGGTTGGGCGACGCGCAACAATACGCCGGGGTACGAATTCGGCAACCAGATTTCGTTTGAGCAGCAGGCAGAATGGATCGTGCGAGCGTTCCAGATTGGGCGGCGCGAATATGCACCGTGGATGGGAGCGATGTTCCTGTGGAACCTGAACTTCGCCATACCGTGGACGCAGCGCGCAGGCAACCCGCTCCACGAACAGGCATCGTTCGGCATCCTCAATGGCGACTGGAGTCCGCGCCCGGCATACCTTGCCCTGCAACGGATGCCAAAGGATTAGAACGTGTATTGGACCTGGAGAGAAGGGGCGCGACACCTGAAAAAGGCGAACGGCGCGCTTCTCTCCACAGGAATGCCTAGCACGGGATGCAAGAACAGCAGACGCTGCATCGTTGACCGGTGGCAGAGATAGACGGAGAAGGTCTATGCGTTTCAAACAATGGCTATCACTGGCAGTCCTGATTATGCTCGCTAGTGCCATGATCGTGCCGCTGCGCGCGACGGCGGCAGCGCGCAGCCCGGAGTGAAGTGCCTCCAACCAAAGCCGCCGTTCAAAGTGCGTTTGTTTCCCGAAACCGGGCACACTGCCGTCAATTCGTTTCTCTCCTTCTGGGAACGGACTCCCAACGCGCTCTTTGTGCTTGGCTATCCGATTTCGGCGCCGTTTATCGAAGAGAGTTTCACCAACCCCGGCGGGTATTACCGTGTTCAGTACTTTGAGCGAGCAGTCCTGGAGGAGCATCCAGAGAACTATGGCACCCCCTACTATATCCCGGGACGCCTGCTGGGGACGCAAATCATCAAAGGGCGCGAGAATGAACCGCCATTCCAGCTGGTTCCCGACCCACGCGATGGCACGTGGGATGAAGTGACTCGCCATACGCTACGCAACTCGCCAGCGCCGTTCCGCACCTTTTGGCTCAACAATGGCGGTCTTGCGGTGTTTGGGCGCCCGATCTCCGAACAGTTCCAGGAAGTAAACCAGGCGGACAGCAATGTGTACTGGGTGCAACACTTTGAGCGCCAGCGGATGGAGTGGCACCCCAACGAACCCGACCCGCGTTATCGCATTCTGCTTGGTCTGCTCGGCAACGAATACCGCGATGCGCACCACCAGGGGAATCCGGCGTTCAACCCTGGCGCTGTCGCGCCGGATCAACCGTCACCCGCTCCATCGAGCACCTTTGCTTACGGTTACAATGTCATCCTGTACGGGCACGGATCGACATCGTGGCAGGATCGCCCGCGCGTTCTGCGTCTGGTAAAGGAGAGCGGCTTCGGCTGGGTGCGTCAGTAGGTGCGCTGGATGGACTTGCACGACCGTTCCGGGGCGATCTACTGGGGCGAACTCGACAATATTGTGGAAGACTGTCATCGCGAAGGAGTAAAGGTGCTCTTGAGCATGTTTGCTGTGCCATCCTGGGCGACCCCCAATGGAAGGAACGGACTGCCGTCGCGCGAGCATTTTGGCACATTTGCCTATTTCACATGGGCGAGATGGCGAAACGCTATCGCGGCAAAGTGCAGGCGTATGAGACTGGAATGAGCAGAACCTGGCAGTTGAAAATGGCGGACGTGTGCCGAATGCATCGTTCTACATGGATATGCTGGTACATGCGTCACAGGCGATCAAAGCGAACGATCCGGCAGCGCTCATTGTGTCGGGCGCTCCGTCGAGCACTAAGACGAACGTGCCAACCATCGCAGTTAGCGACCTGGTCTTCCTGCGCCAGATGTTTGCCGATCCCCGATTCCGCGCCAATGTCGATATCGTTGGCGTGCACCCCGGCGGTGCCGCCAACCCGCCTGACACCTTCTGGCCCGACAATCCGGGACCAGGACCGGGATGGACGAACAGCCGCGAGTTCTACTTCCGTCGCGTCGAGGATGTGCGCGCGCTGATGGTGCAGTCGGGACTGGGTGATATGCCAATGTGGGTAACGGAATTCGGATGGGCGACGCGCAACAATACGCCGGGGTACGGCTTTGGCAACCAGATCTCGTTCGAGAAGCAGGCGCAGTATATCGTGCGCGCCTATCAGATGGCGCGCACCAACTATGCCCCCTGGATGACCGGCATGTTCCTGTGGCAACTCAATTTCGCTGTTCCCTGGCGGGCGCAGGGCAATGAACTGCACGAACAGGCAAGTTATGGCGTCATCAACGACGACTGGAGCCCGAGCCCGGCATACCTGGCGCTTAAGACAATGCCCAAGGATTGATCATAGGCAGGAGAGCAAGGTCTGGAGGGTGATACGCCCTCCAGATTTTGTTTTCTCTTTCAGGTTGAAGAAGGTATAAGAGTTGTAATCCCCGCCTGGTGTTTTGCATCTTATGGGCAAAAGGATGACATTCTATGAACAAATGAGGTCAAACGCTCATGAGTTCAGTTGATCGGTCGTTTGATGGGGTTGCGCGCCACAGGTGATCAGTATATGCCGACCTATTTCCTGGCAGCGTTAGGCAATGGCGGCATGGCGATTTCATTCTTCATCTGGCTCAATTTCCTCGTTCCACATCCGAAGACTCCGATTGTCACCTTTGACAGCATCGCAGCATTCTGGGGTGCGTTGGATCTAATAGGGCAGGGGCTCGTGCCGGTCGCACTGTTGGGTGTAGCGCTCTTCACCGTGCGTCACTTCCAATCGCTTGTGTGGAACCTGAATGAGTTCACTCGTTTCCGCCAGAGCAGCGCCTATCGGCAACTGCGCGATACCAACGGCGCAGTAACGCTGATGGCATTACCCCTGACACTGGCAATGACGATCAACGTTCTCTTTGTCAACGGTGTACTCTTTGTGCCCGGTCTCTGGAACACTGTCGAATATCTCTTCCCGCTCTCAATGACGGCATTCGTTGCGGTGGGCGTTCTTGCGCTGCGCACATTTAGCGACATTTTTGGGCGAGCGCTGGCGAATGGTCACTTCGACTGCACGCACAACAACAATTTCACCCAGTTGCTGGCCGCCTTCGCCTTCGCAATGGTTGGCGTCGGTCTGGCGGCGCCAGCCGCAATGAGCGCCGTGAAGCTCACGATCGGCTTGTCGATCCCTGAGATCAATCTTCTTCACCAGTGCGGCGGTGGTGGTGGCGCTGATCCTGCTGGTGCTGGGCGCACGAGCGATGTTGAGCCAGGGTCTGGCGGTTGAGGCGTCGCCAAGCCTGTGGTTGCCGATCCTGTTGTTGACCCTGATCGGAATTGCGCTCCTTCGCATCAGCCACGGTCTGCACAATGGCTTCGATCTGCACATCGAAGCGCCGCACCGGTTGTTGATTACGGCGGCCTTTTTCAGCATGCAGATACTGACCCGGAGTGTTCGGACTGTCAGTGCTGCGGCGGGTAGGATACTTCCGCACCTATCTGTTTGGTTCGGAGCGCAGCTCGGCCAGCTATGGACTGATCTGTCCGGCAGTGGGATTGTTCGTCTTTGGGATGTTCTTCCTGCACGTCGGTCTGGTGCAGAATGGTTTGGTGACAAAGTTCTCGCCTGCCTACTTTGCACTGTTGCTGCCACTGGCAGCGGTTCAGATCCTAGGCATTCTCACTATGTTCCGGCTTGATGACCGCCTGCTGATCGCCCGCGTTCCGACGCTAGCTGATGCTGAGGCGGCGTGATTGACGACGGTTGCATCCCGGCAACTTTTTTCTCACCCCTTTCGCCTCCCTCTTCAGCATAGCTGGAGAGGGGGTGTCTGGCTTCTCAGTGGCCAAAACCGATAATGTGATTAGGGGCTTGCCGGACCTCCCAGGGGGTATGGTATACTGAAACTATGACAACCGCAACGACCAGACCAACTCCCGCCGCCGACACGCCGCCCGATGACCCCTTCCGCTACGGGTGGCGCATCGTGCGCCGCGCCCTCGGCGACGGCTGCTTCGACGAAGAACTTGTACCCCTGCGCCTCATCGACCTGCTGCACCCTGAGGAGGGCGACCAGGTGCTCTGCAATTACGACCATCAGCGGCGCGTCCGCTACCTCGCCAACGTCTTCCTCGCCTGCGTCGCTGACCGCCCCGACGCCGTCGTCCTCAGCGATGTGCGCATCGCCTGGGACCTCCCCGACCTGCGCCCCCACGGTCCCGACCTGATGGTCATCTTCGGCGTCGCCGCCGTGCGCAACTGGAGCACCTTCGATGTGGCGCAGGAGGGAGTGCGCCCAACCCTGATTGTCGAAGTGACCTCCCCCGAAACCCGCCGCTTCGACCTCTATGAGAAGGTTGACCACTATGACCTGGCAGGCGTGCCGTACTACGTGATTGTCGACGCCGTCGAGCGGCGCGGGACGCCGACGGTGCGGGTGCTGGGGTATGAGCGCGCAGGCGCAGCGTACCGCGCGATGACGCCGGATGCGCGCGGGTGGCTATGGCTGGCGCCGCTGCGGGTCTGGATCGGGGTGCGCGACGGCGAGGTGTACTGTTTCGATGAGCAGGGGCGGCAAGTGGGGGACTACGCCGACCTGGTCACGCAAGTGATCGAGGCAGAGGAGCGGGTCGCCGAAGCGCTGGCGGAAGCCAAAGCGAAAGCGCAGGCGTGGATGAACGCTGAAGCACGTGCTGCTGAAGCCGAAGCGCGCGCCGAAGCTGAAGCCCGCGCCCGCGCCGAAGCCGAAGCGCGCGCCGAAGCTGAAGCCCGCGCCCGCGCCGAAGCCGAAGCGCGATTGCGCGCGCTGGAAGCCGAACTGCGTCGTCTGCGCGGTGAACAGCACTGACGACGGCAGACACAGAGCGCACATTGACGCCCGCGTTACCTCGATAACCAGGGTACATTGCGCGCCCGTTTCTCCCGTGCTATATTACACACTATGACCACTGCTGCATCACAACCAGCTCCTGTCACTGCCGCCGACACGCCGCCCGATGACCCCTTCCGCTACGGGTGGCGCATCGTGCGCCGCGCCCTCGGCGACGGCTGCTTCGACGAAGAACTTGTACCCCTGCGCCTCATCGACCTGCTGCACCCTGAGGAGGGCGACCAGGTGCTCTGCAATTACGACCATCAGCGGCGCGTCCGCTACCTCGCCAACGTCTTCCTCGCCTGCGTCGCTGACCGCCCCGACGCCGTCGTCCTCAGCGATGTGCGCATCGCCTGGGACCTCCCCGACCTGCGCCCCCACGGTCCCGACCTGATGGTCATCTTCGGCGTCGCCGCCGTGCGCAACTGGAGCACCTTCGATGTGGCGCAGGAGGGAGTGCGCCCAACCCTGATTGTCGAAGTGACCTCCCCCGAAACCCGCCGCTTCGACCTCTATGAGAAGGTTGACCACTATGACCTGGCAGGCGTGCCGTACTACGTGATTGTCGACGCCGTCGAGCGGCGCGGGACGCCGACGGTGCGGGTGCTGGGGTATGAGCGCGCAGGCGCAGCGTACCGCGCGATGACGCCGGATGCGCGCGGGTGGCTATGGCTGGCGCCGCTGCGGGTCTGGATCGGGGTGCGCGACGGCGAGGTGTACTGTTTCGATGAGCAGGGGCGGCAAGTGGGGGACTACGCCGACCTGGTCACGCAAGTGATCGAGGCAGAGGAGCGGGTCGCCGAAGCGCTGGCGGAAGCCAAAGCGAAAGCGCAGGCGTGGATGAACGCTGAAGCACGCGCTGAAGCCGAAGCCCGGGCGCGCCGCGAAGCCGAGGAGCAAGCGCGCCGCGAAGCAGCGCGCGCCGCCGAAGCCGAAGCGCGCGCCGAAGCTGAAGCCCGCGCCCGCGCCGAAGCCGAAGCGCGATTGCGCGCGCTGGAAGCCGAACTGCGTCGTCTGCGCGGTGAAGAAGTATAAGACTGCTGGATGTACGCGTCTCAGTGTTTACGCTGCAAACGGCAGTTCGATCACCCTGCCAGTCGCTTCAGTCCCCTCAACTCCGACAACCGTTCCCGGTTCAGCATACATTGTGCGCACATATGCCAGCGCGATGGGACCGAACCGTGGCGATACCGCAGCACTGGTGAGATCACCAGCATCTCTGCCGTCACAGACCAGTTTTGCGGGCGAGGCAACCGGTTGACTCAACCGGAGACCACACAGGCGCTTCGCCAGACGACCGCGACTCTCCATCCGCGCGATGATTTCCTGACCGACGTAACATCCTTTGCTGAAACTGACTGCGTCCAGCAAGCCGGTTTCCAGCGGAATGTACTCCTGACTCAACTCGCGCCCGAATGCGCCGTATCCCTGTTCGATCCGCAGCACATCGAGCGTGTCACCGTCGATTGGCGTTGCACCAGCGGCAAGGAGCGCAGCATAGACGGCATCATACCCGTCGGACGGAATATACAGCGTAAAACTGTTACCGCCAATCGGCTTGCGGCGCGCTATCAGCAGACGTACCCCCGCAATGGCGGTTGTCGTGATACCATGGAGTGGCAGGTCAATGGCAGCGCCGGTCAGTTCTGCGATCAGGCACGCCGCCTGTGGTCCGTACAGCGCCATTTGCGCGTGGGTGCGCCCGGCTGCTTCCAGGGTCACCTGGTCATTGAAAAAGATATTGCGGCGCAAATGCCCGAACACTGGCGGTCCCTGATCGGGACTGGTCACGATCAGCAGCGCATCGTCCAGTGCGTGAACAGTCAGCAGATCGATGATCCGCCCAATCGGAGTTGTGAGGACGGTCAGCGTCCCTTCACCCGGCTTCAGTCGTTCGATGTCGTTGGTTGAGAGGCGATGGAGCAGCGCCGCGCGGTCGCGTCCGCGCATAAAGATCCGTCCGGCGGTGCGCTCATCAGCAATAACAGCACGCTCCAATGCGCTGGCATATGTATCTCTATCCATGCGTCTCTCCGTGCTAGCAGTCGCCTGGCGCTGGTACAGCAGCGTGTTCGATCAAGGACGAAGACTGGCGACCATCACGGGTATGTTCTGTTCTGACAACGCCTGACATGATACAGAAGGTGCAGATCATAATGCAAACATTTATCGAACGAGGCGGATGGTGGGTCACCGCTCAGTTTGGCCTGCTGTTCGCACTCGTGGTGGCGCCGCAGGAATTGCCAGGAATGCCGGCGCTGTCGATGATTCTAGGGCGATGGGCACCAGTTGTCGGTTTTGTGCTATGTGGATGCGGCGCAATGCTGGCAGGCGCCGGGTTGATCCATCTTGGCGCAAATCTGACCCCTTTCCCTCGCCCGCGCGACGATGGCAGACTGGTGCAGCATGGCGCATATGCCATTGTGCGGCACCCGATCTATAGCGGGATTATTATCGGTGCATTCGGCTGGTCGCTGCTGCGTGGCAGCATTGTCGCACTGGTATTGAGCGTTACGCTGCTAGTCTTCCTCTACCTCAAATCGTGCCGTGAGGAACGCTGGCTGGTCGAGCGATATCCGGAGTACGCCGACTACCAGAAGCGAGTGAAGAAGATCATCCCATTCATCTGGTGACCTGTATCACCCGCCGCCAGCGCGTGCCAGTTTTTGCAGTTCGTGCAGTTTATTGAGCGCCTCGAGCGGCGTCAGCTGATTGATATCGATCCGGCGCAGCATCTCGATCACCGGTCCGGGCGCCAGCTCGAAGAGAGAGAGTTGCCCATCGGGAAGCGTGCGCCCCTGATCGCCATGCGCTGCGCCAGCGCCGGACGATGACGCATGTCCCGCAGATCGGCAGTCGTCGCCCTGTGCAGGAACCACCGACGGCGCACTGCGCGGCGCACGCCGTTCCAGTTCCGCCAGCAACTCACTCGCCCGACGAATGACCGATTGAGGGATGCCCGCCAGTTCTGCCACGTGAATGCCATACGAGCGGTCGGCGCCGCCGGGACGCAGTTCGTGGAGAAACACCACTCGCCCATCCTGCTCGGTCGCCGCCATGTGGTAGTTCTTGAGGCGCGGCAGGGTGCGTTCCAGGTCGGTCAGTTCGTGGTAGTGAGTTGCGAAGAGGGTGCGACATCCAAGACGTGGCTCGTTGTGAATGTACTCAATGACCGCCTGCGCGATTGCCATGCCATCGTAGGTGCTAGTGCCGCGCCCGACTTCGTCCAGGATAATCAGACTGCGGCGGGTGCTCTGCGCCAGCAGCGCCGCAGTCTCAGTCATTTCGACCATAAATGTGCTACGACCGGTAGCAATATCGTCCTGGGCGCCAATGCGAGTGAAAATGCGATCAATTACACCGATCTCGGCGGCATCGGCAGGCACGAATGACCCAATCTGCGCCATCAGGGCGATGAGCGCCACTTGGCGCAACACCGTACTCTTGCCGCTCATATTGGGACCGGTGATCAGGCAGATCTGGCGCGTCTCCGTGTCCATCTCGATATCGTTCGGAACGAACATCTCATCAAGGGTCTGCTCGACGACCGGATGCCGCCCGCCGACGATCCGCAGACGGGTATCGTCGTACAGTTCCGGACGCACATAACGGCCGCGCACTGCCGCTTCCGCCAGCGCTGCAAACACATCGATCGTTGCAATCATGCGCGCCGTGCGCAACAACCGCGATCCAGCGCTGGTCACCACATCGCAGATCCGCGCAAAAGCGCGTCGTTCGAGATCAATTAAACGCTGCTGTGCCTGCTCGACAATCTCCTCGTAGCGCTTGAGTTCATCGGTGAAGTAGCGTTCGCCGGTTGTCAGCGTCTGCTTGCGGATGTAGTGTTTCGGCACCTGATCGGCGTAGGTTTTGGGCACTTCGATGTAATAACCAAAGACACGATTATAATCGACGCGCAGCGATTTGATCCCGGTGCGTTCGCGCTCTTTCGGTTCAAGTTCGCTGATCCATCGCTGTGCATCACGGCTTGCTGCCACCACCTGATCGATCTCCGGTTCAAAACCGGGGCGGATAACGCGACGCGGCGGCTCGCCGTTCTCCCCTGCGCGCAGATAGTTGGACGCACCAAGCAGCGCAGGCGGCTCGTCATCTATTGCGGTCTCCAGAAATGCCAGAATATCGGCGCACGGATCGAGCGCTAGTGTTTCAGTTGCCTTGTCGTCTACGAACGCTGCGACCGGAGAGGCTTTGTTGTCTGCAACAGGTCGCACTCTGGCAGGTTGGTTCGACGACCTGACGGACGGTACGTTTTGCTCCTCTTCCCCAAACAGGTCATCATCGGCGTAGCGCGCCGACACCCGCCGACGCGCCTCACGCTGTGCCCGCAGACTGACCGCCGACGTCTGGTTTGGTTCGATGCGCTCATTGCCGTTTTCCGGCAGCGATACCGGATCGGTCGCTGCGGACGGCGGGGGAATGCGCACACCGGTGAGATCGATCTCGCTTGGCGGCGGCGTCCAATTGCCGAGCACAGCAACAAGTTCAGGAAGCGCACGCAAAGCATCGCGCAAACGCGCCATATCGCGCGGCGTTGCTACCCCAATCCCATGAATGATCCGATTAACGACCCGTTCCATGTCGCCGACTCGTCGCAGGGTTTCGCGCACCGACGCACGCAGGATGGCATCGGCGACGAAGTGCTCCACTGCATCGTGACGGGCGCGCAGCCGATTCAGATCGCACAGCGGCTGCGAGACCCAGCGGCGCAGCAGGCGCGCTCCCATTGGCGTGCGCGTCTGGTCGAGCACACCGATCAACGAGCCGCGTGTCGTTCCGCTGGCGCCTTCCAGCAATTCGAGGTTCCGCTGAGTCTGCGGATCGAGGAACATCGCGTCGCCGGGAGTATAGGCGCGGATCGAGCGCAGATTCGCGACTGCTCCCTGCTGCGTTTCGCGCGCATACTGCACGATAGCGCCAGCAGCGCGGATCGCCAGTGGACGGTCTTCCAGGCCGAAACCGGCGAGCGAACGGATGCCAAACTGGTGGAGCAGCGTATCGTACGCATTACGCAGATCCCAGCGTCGTTCGGGCCAGGCTGTCACGCGCCCGTGCGCCCAGCGCGCATTGTTTTCGCGCTCAACGCGCCGCGCCACCCGCTCCCCCGGAAGGAGCAGTTCGCGTTCTTCGCGGGTGAGGAACTCCAGGTCCTGCGCCAGGCGAGCGCTGGACGGCTCAAGACCGGGCAGACGCAGGTCAGCGCGGTCGGGAACCAGGATTTCGGCTGCATTGATGCGCGTCAGTTCTCCCTGTGCCTGTTGCGCTGCGCGTTCACCGCTGAACTCGATGGCGGCGAACTCACCAGTGCTCAGGTCGGCGTATGCCAGCCCGATCCGCCCGTGATCGGCAATCAGGGCAGCAAGGTAGTTGTTGCGCTCGGCAGGGAGCATGCCGCTTTCGATGATCGTGCCGGGCGTTATCACACGCACCACCTTGCGCTCGACCATCCGGTTGCTACCGGTGAGCGACGTCTGCTCGATGCCAGCGGCGAAGATCGATCGCGGGCGTGTATCGGTGCGACTGGAAGGGGTCTCGGTAATCTGCTCGGCGATGGCGACGCGATACCCCGCGCCGACGAGCCGCGCCACATACCCTTCGACCGCGTGGTACGGTATGCCTGCCATCGGGCAACGCTGCTTCTGGTCGTGCCCCTTCTGGCTGGCGAATTCCTTGTGGGTCAACGTCACTTCGAGCAGATCGGCAACCAGTTTGGCGTCATCGTCGAACGTCTCGTAAAAATCGCCCAGACGGTAGAGTAGAATGGCGTCGGGATACGCAGCTTTGAGGCTGCGGTACTGGCGATACCAGGCATGCAACTCGAGACCGGGGAACTCTTGCTGCAACTGGCGCTCAAAAGCGCGGCGCTCGGCAGGGGTCATACGTTGCTCCACTCCGTTTGCACGTCGTTTCTCGTACCGATGTTCTATTATAGCATCGATTGGCGCGCCGTTGAGCGGAGTCCCCCTGAGTGCACGGGCGTTCCTGCCTCTCTGCGCGCCGGAGGTGCATTCGGGTGCGCTTTTACCCCTCATCTCCCCTGCCCCCTTCTCCCACATGGGGAGAAGGGGGAGCTAGGCATCCTGATGCCTGAAACGGGAGATGGCATACGGGGGCTTCCCAAAAAATATAAGGGCACGGTCACCCCGTAGGGGCGCGGGCGTCCCCGCCTGCAGACTCGCCCGCAGGCGCGCGCTCCCGCACCGTCACCCTCTGGGTGCGCGGGCGTCCCCGCCCGCGGGCGTGCGCTCCCGCACCGTCACCCCCTGGGTGTGCGTTCAAGGGCAGACAGAAAATATGTGCGATGCACATTTCTGGCAGCATCAGAATGCCATGGCAGGCAGGTTTGGAACCCGCCCATGCCAGTGAAGTGCGTAGGGGCAGACAGAATAGCAGATTGGGCATTGCAATGGCAGAAAACGTATCTTTGCTCAAACGTTCTGTCCGCCCTTAAGGAGTGCGCGGGCGTCCCCGCCCGCAGGCGTGCGCTCCCGCACCGTCACCCCCTGGGTGCGCGGGCGTCCTCGCCTGCATGCGCGCCAGAGGCGCGCGCTCCCGCACCGTCACCCCCTGGGTGCGCGGGCGTCCCCGCCTGCAGACTCGCCCGCAGGCGCGCGCTCCCAGGCACGACCACCCCGTGGGGGTGCGGACGTCTCCGCTTCCCCAGCAGCGCGCACCCAGGGCATGGTCTTTTCAGAGTATAATGAAAAGGATACCCTGATCATCACACACGGTTCATTCTGCCGAACGCTGGTATTCCGTTGACGCGCTGTTGCTGCGGAAGAGGGGAAGCATATTGTTCGGCTTCCGACGCTGCGACGTTGACGTCACGCTAGACGTGCATTGTCACCTGGATCAAGCAGAGGAGACCTAGAGGCATGTCGTTTCGCATTGAAGCACCCTTCCAGCCAGCGGGCGATCAACCCAAAGCGATTGCTCAACTGGTTGCTGGGATCCGCGCTGGATACAAGCATCAGACGCTGCTTGGCGCAACTGGCACCGGTAAAACGCTGACTATGGCGCATGTCTTCAGCCAGCTTGAACGACCGGCGCTGGTCATAGCGCACAATAAGACACTGGTCAGCCAGTTGTACGCCGAGTTTCGCGAACTGCTGCCCGATGCAGCGGTTGAGATGTTTATTTCCTACTACGATATCTACACACCTGAAGCGTATGTGCCTAGCAAAGACCTGTATATCGAAAAGGAAGCCGAAATCAACGAAGAGATCGACCGATTGCGTCACGCTGCAACCCAGGCACTCTTCACCCGGCGCGATGTTCTGATCGTTGCATCGGTGTCGGCAATCTATGGTCTCGGTTCGCCCCATGAGTACGGGCAGGTCGTTATTCCAATCCGTGTCGGCGAGGTGCGCAACCGCGACAAATTGCTGCGCCAGTTGCTTGACCTCCAATTCGAGCGCAACGATATGGATTTTCACCGGGGCACATTCCGTGTGCGCGGCGATACGCTCGATATCTTTCCCGCCAACCAAGAGATTGCGCTGCGGATTGAGTTCTGGGGCGATGAAGTCGAGCGCATTACCGAGTTCGACCCACTAACCGGCGAAGTGCTGCTCAACCGGACGGCAGTAGACATCTACCCGGCGAAACATTTCATCACAACCGCCGAAACGCTCAAACTCGCTATCGCCGACATCCAGGCGGAACTGGAAGCGCGTGTCGCCGAGCTTGAACAGCAGGGCAAGTTTCTTGAAGCAGCGCGTCTCAAACAGCGCACCAACTACGATCTCGAAATGCTCTCCGAGGTCGGGTACTGCTCCGGTATCGAGAACTACTCGCGCCACCTTGATCGCCGCGCACCCGGGCAAACACCCTGGACGTTGCTCGATTACTTCCCCGACGACTTCATTCTGTTCGTTGACGAGTCGCACATTACGTTGCCGCAGATCCGCGGTATGTACGCTGGCGACCGATCACGTAAAGAAACGCTCGTCGAATACGGGTTCCGCCTGCCATCGGCGCTCGACAACCGTCCGCTGCGGTTTGATGAGTTCGAGCGACATATTCACCAGGCGATCTACGTTTCGGCGACACCAGGACCTTACGAGTACGAACACTCGGCGCAGATCGTTGAACAGATTATCCGTCCGACTGGGTTGCTCGATCCGATTGTCGAAGTGCGTCCAACCAGAGGGCAGATCGACGACCTGGTGGGGGAGATCAAGCGACGGGTTCAGAAAGGGCAGCGTGCGCTTGTCACGACGCTGACCAAACGGATGGCGGAAGACCTGGCGGATTATCTCAAGGAGATGGGCATCCGCACTAGTTATCTGCACTCCGACATCGAGACGCTGGAGCGGGTCGAGATCCTGCGCGATCTGCGGCTTGGCGTGTATGATGTCGTGGTCGGCATTAACCTGCTACGTGAAGGGCTTGATCTGCCGGAAGTATCGCTGGTCGCCATTCTCGACGCCGACAAAGAAGGGTATCTGCGCAGCGACTCCGCGCTGATTCAGATCATTGGGCGCGCAGCACGACATATTGAGGGAACCGTGATCATGTACGCCGACACGATCACGCAATCGATGCGCACCGCGATTGATGAAACTAACCGGCGACGCGCCATTCAGGAAGCGTACAACCGCGAACACGGCATCACCCCCGTCGGCATCTCTAAAGCCGTGCGCGACCTGACCGACCGGGTGCGCAAGGTCGCCGAAGAGCGCGGCGTCTACCAGGTCGCCAAAGCGCCAGCAGAACTGCCAATCCCGAAGGATGAGATCGTCAAACTGATCAAGGAACTGGAGAAGCAGATGAAGCAGGCTGCGAAAGACCTGGCATTCGAGAAAGCCGCTGCACTGCGGGATCAGATCGTCGAACTGCGGCGCACCCTGGCGCTTGAGGAGGAAGCGCAACCGGTGCGCTCATAAATATTCTACCTTGATTGCTAGTTCATGTTCGTACAGATGAGTGCAATGAGCGCGTATCAAGGCGCCTTCAGTTCAAACCCGGCATTGGCGCCTGCCGTCAAGCGTCCAGCGCCCATCTTCTCCAGTTGACTG
>Ga0272447_1000369_pt1 | contig 35144 bp, 26 predicted proteins | sample YNPCB0133_FD_194589 | JGI IMG/M metagenome (GOLD analysis project Ga0272447, IMG submission 194589) | Hot spring microbial mat communities from Yellowstone National Park, WY, United States - YNP-CB-013-3 | ecosystem: Environmental > Aquatic > Thermal springs > Hot (42-90C) > Sediment | place... | reverse complement strand
CGCAGGCGCCAGCGCAAACGAGTGAGATGCCTTCCCTTGAGTGGGATATGGCTACCAGCTGGCCCGTGGCGCTCGACACGATTTTCGGCGGAGCGAAGACGGTTGCTGACCGAGTAGCCGCATTGACGGATGGCAAGTTCAAAATCACGCCGCGCGCTGCGGGCGAACTGGCGCCCGCTTTGCAGGTGCTTGATGTGGTGCAGCAGGATGCTGTGCCAATTGGACATACTGCATCATACTACTATGTCGGCAAAAGTCCAGTGACTGCATTTGGAACCACTCTGCCCTTCGGTCTCAACGCGCAGCAGCAAAATGCCTGGCTGTACGAAGGCGGCGGGCTGGCAAAACTGCAGGCGGTGTATGCCAAGCTGTTCAATGTCATTCAGTTCCCGGCAGGCAATACCGGCGTCCAGATGGGTGGGTGGTTCCGCAAGGAGATCAACACCGTTGCCGACCTTCAGGGTCTCAAGATGCGCATCCCCGGTCTCGGCGGGCAGGTGTTAACCAAACTGGGAGTCACCGTTCAGGTCATTCCGGGTGGTGAGATCTTCCAGGCGTTGCAAACCGGCGCGGTCGACGCGGCGGAATGGGTCGGGCCGTATGACGATGAGAAACTCGGTCTGAACAAGGCGGCGAAGTTCTACTACTATCCGGGCTGGTGGGAGCCGGGTCCTACACTCGAGGTGCAGGTCAACCTCAATAGGTGGAACGAACTGCCAAAAGCCTACCAGGAGGCGATTGCGACCGCATCCGCCGAGGCGAATATTACGATGCTGGCGCGGTACGATGCGCGTAACCGTGAAGCGCTCAAGCGTCTGATCGACGGCGGCACTCAACTGCGCCCCTACAGCAAGGAAATCCTTGCCGCAGCTGAGAAGGCCGCCTTCGAACTGTACGATGAGTTTGCCGCGAAAGACGCCGACTTCAAGGAAATCTACGAGGATTGGAAAGCATTCCGCGAAGCCGTCTACGGGTGGCACAAGGTGAACGAAGCCGGGTTTACCAACTACGTCTACAATAAGTGAGACCCCCCACAACCAGCAATCGGAGAGGGCACAAAAGGGACGCAGACTGTGCGTCCCTTGTTAATCTGGCAGAACACAACGCACGCTCCACCAGTATTTATTTACCATCTGCCCTGGTTGCTCTGGAGCGAAGGTGTCCCACTCTCGCCCCGCAGGACAGCCGAAGACACGATGCCCTCGCTCCCGTGAAGGGTTACAGCGCTGCATGCGGGCGAGACGCTCGCGCACCCAGGCGGTGGGTGACACGCACCGTTCCAGCGCGCCAGGAACATTCCAGAACGACCATCGGGCGCCCTGACAGGAATGCATCCTATCGATCACGTTTTAGTCCACTGCAAAAAGGGTTAGGTCACCGCTGAGGCGCAGCGTTCGCAGAGGCGGATTCCATAGCGAGCCACGCACACGCAAGCTTTGCTATGCATCCATCATGGTTCGTTTTTAGGGTTCTCTGCGCCCTCGGCGTCTCAGCGGTGCGTTTTTGCAGCGAAGTCACTATTCATTTCGCCATCGCATCACTGCATGACGTCCGAGAGTTTTCGCACCTCAAAGCCCATCGCTGCAAAGCGATCCAGGATATCTGGCAGTGCCTTGGCAGTTGCATCGCTGCCGCAGTGCGCCAGAATAATTGCACCATACAGGTCGTTGGGGCTGAGTTTTTGCGTCACGCGCGCGATGAGAAACTCCGGCGTCTTCGGTTCCCCAACCGAATCCAGACTATCGAGCGACCAGTAGACTGGCAGGTATCCTTCTGATAATGCCACACGCAAAACCCGCTCATTGTACGCGCCATACGGCGGTCGAAAGAAGGGACGTATCACAGCATCCGGCGCAATTTCGTGCAGGATTTCCTCAGTTTCTTTCAGCTCGCGGCGAATAGTGTCGTCGTCTAGGGTTGTCAGATCGGGATGGTTCATAGTATGGTTAGCGAGTTCATGCCCATCCGCCACCATACGGCGAACCAGATCGGGATTGTCACGTATCCAGCGTCCGGTCAGGAAGAAGGTGATGGTGATCCCGCGCTCGCGCAACGAATCAAGGATGCGCGGCGTCGGCGCTGCACCTGCGCCAGCGTCGAGGGTCAGCGCAATCCACGGGCGCATCGGATTGCCGCGCTGAACCAGCAGTGCTTCGCCAGCATCGCCTGGTTCGATCAGCGGCACGACAAGTTCTCTCCCGGTGCGTAGCGGCGCATTGATCATATTGTATGTTTTGATCAGCGCCGGAGAGGTGCGGTAGCGCGCTGCGATCTGTTCTAGGGTTTCACCAGCAGCAACGCGATGCCCCACGTAGCCATTTACCCGTGGCAGGGGGGATGCAGTGGAAGTTGGCGGGACGGTAGTCGCTGGCAGCGACGTCACTACAGGTGGCAGTGAGAGGACCGGCGATTGGGACGCGATTGTTACCGACGGAACGGGTGCGGTTGGCACAGATGTCGCACGAGCGGTCACCGTCGGCGCTTGCGTCGGGACAACTGCCAGCGGCGCTGGCGGTTGCCGCATCAGGTCGTTGAGCAACCATCCCAGCGCAATACCCGTTAGCAGAGTGAGAAGAATGAGTGGAAGGCTTGTACTGTTCTGTTCCATTCCCGTCCATGGTTGCGCTGTACGCAGCTGTTTCTTCACCAGCGCAGGCAGGTGTTGCTAGCAGCGCAGTCGCGTGCGTCTTTTACCTGTTCTGCGTCGATGGACGAATCTTCGCCCGCAGAAGTTCCCGAAACGCGTCGATTGCCTGCGGACCGGCAAAGGCGCGCTTCGGCACAACTGAATATGCCCAGCGACCGTGGATCAGAACAAAGACACGATCACTCTCGACAAACGACAGGTATCGATCCCACGGGCGACTGACGCGCTCCGTACCGAAGCGAAAGTGGGCACCGCGCTGGTCAAACATGGCTTCGACGTTCTGGCGGAGGATCGGGCTACTGCGGAACGTTGACCAGACGATGAGCAGCGGCACAGGATCGAACCAAGTGAACAACCCCAGTGCCAGCAGCAACAGCGCTTGCGGGTTAACACCGGACATTATTGCAATCCAGACTCCGCTAAAAATCGCTAGAAAACCGATACCGCGATATATCAGATGCTTACGGGTCGAACGCTGGTAGAGTCGGCACGCATGGAGCTGTTCGTCCAGCGTGTGGGTATAGTTCAGCGTGAAACTGCTCGCAGTCGTCACCGTCATGGAATGATCAACTCCTGTCCAACGCGCAGATTATCAGCAGCAGCTGGCGTCAGATTGTTGGTGCGTAGAAGCGCCTCGACTGTCACTCCGTTGCGCTCGGCGATTGCGCGCAATGTGTCTCCCGGTTGCACCACATACCGTCGCGAACCCGATTGTGGCGCCGACGTCACGGTCGGTTCCAACGTCGCGGTCGGTTCCGGTGTCACGGTCGGTTCCGGCGTCGCGGTCGGTTCCGGCGTCACGGTCGGTTCCAACGTCGCGGTCGGTTCCGGCGTCGCGGTCGGTCCTAGCATCGCGGTTGGTCCCGGCGTCGCGGTTGGAGCCACCGATGGAACATTCACCGTCGGGACGATCGCTGGCGGTTGTGACACAGGGGCAACGGGCGGTGCAATCGGTTGCATAACCGTCAGACCGGCAATACGCAGGCTGGATATATCGCTACGTGCCAGGGCGAACGCTGCACCGAACGCTACACCAAAAACAATGATCACCAGCACGAGACGCCCTCGCTCCTCTAGGCGTTGTCGTGTTAACCGTAGCGCAATTGCGCCAATAAATGGCAGGACAAGCGCAACAACGATCAGCGCAAACAGCATCCACTGTGGCATTCAGGTCACCGTTCCTGCAGGCGCACGATAGTAACGCCCTCACCGCCTTCTATGGCGCTTGCGCTGCTGAACGACGCGACCAGTTTGTGGTCTTTGAGCGTATCGCGTACTGCTTGACGCAGCGCGCCGGTGCCTTTTCCGTGAATGATACGAACCCACGGCAAGCCGGCCAGGTAAGCATCGTTCAAATACCGGTCGAGTCGTTCGCCGACATCAGCCGCGCGCCATCCACGCATATCGAGTTCGAGCGAAACGTCACGCGGCACCGGAAGCAACGTGCCGCGCGACTCGTAGGCAGGGCGGGCAGGTTGACCGCCACCATTCCCGGCAGCACGCTTTTCGCGCGTCAGTTCGGCGAGATCAGCCTGCATCCGAAAACCTCCGACCTGAACCTCAGCCGTCTGTTCTTCTTCGTTGATCGAAAGAATTTCTCCTGTTAACCCGACTGATCGCACGCGGACGACATCGCCGGGTTGCAGCGGACGCGGGACCTGTTCAGCAGGGGGCGCCGGGCGTCCGGCGGGTCTACCAGGCGGAACATCAGGCAGACTCGCACGCACTTCCTGCAAACGCCGCTCCGCCTCTTCGAGCCACTGGCGCGACACCGACACCGAGCGAAACTCATCGCGCAACCGGCGTAACTCGCCGCGCACCTGACGCAGTTCCGCCTCAATCTCTTCGCGCGCAGCCTGCCAGGCGTCGTCACGCTGCTCCTCAAATGCGCGTAACTCAGCAGCAAGTCGTTCACGATACTTCTCTGCGTCGGCACGTACTTCCATCGCACGTCGCAACTCTGCCGCTGCAGCATCGCGCTCACGATGGATACCCGCTAGCAGATCTTCGACCTGCACGTTCTCTCGCGCCATTGTTGCGCGGGCGCGCTCAACCAGGTCGGGCGCGAGTCCCAGACGCGCCGCGATCGCCAGCGCATTCGAGCGCCCTGGCAAGCCAATTGTCAGTTTATAGGTTGGCGCAAGCGTTTCGACATCGAACTCTACCGACGCATTCTCAACGCCGGGTGTGGCGTAGGCGAACGCCTTCAATTCAGCGTAGTGCGTCGTCGCTACACCCAGTACACCGAGTTCAAGCAGGCGCTCGATAATTGCGCGCGCCAGCGCCGCACCTTCGACCGGATCGGTGCCAGCGCCAAGTTCATCGAGCAGCACCAGCGCTGGCGGGCGCCCCGTGCGCTGCGTGTCAGGCGGCATTGTTTGGGTTGAGCCAGAGACGGATGTTTCAGCAGGCGCCGCGTTCGGTACGTCTTCAAGCGCACGCAGAATGCGGATGATATTCGTCATATGCGACGAGAAGGTCGAAAGGCTCTGCTCGATGCTCTGCTCATCGCCGATGTCGGCGAAGATCTGCGCGAACACTGGCAGGCGCGACGGTTGGGATGCAGGGATGTGCATCCCCGCCTGTGCCATCAGCGCCAGCAGACCGGTTGTTTTCAGCGCCACAGTCTTGCCGCCGGTATTGGGACCGGTGATCAGCAGCAGGCGAAACCGACCGCCGAGGCGCATATCGATCGGGACGACCTTTTGCGGATCAAGGAGTGGATGGCGTGCGGCAGTCAGCAGCAGCAACGGTTCGTCAGGCGACAACGGAGGATCGACAATTTCCGGCATCACACAGCGCATCGCCACTGCATACCGCGCCATTGCGAATGCCAGATCGAGCGTCGCCAGCGCCTCAACACCAGCAGTAATCGCATCGGCATGATTGCCGACAAGCGCAGAAAGTTCTGCCAGAATACGTTCGACCTCTGCCTGCTCGGCAAGTTGCAGTTCCCGCCAGGCATTGTTCAGTTCCACGATCGTCAGCGGCTCGATGTACAGCGTCGCGCCACTGGCCGACTGATCGTGCACCAGACCACGAATAGCGCGGCGGTGTGTGGCTTTCACTGGCACGACGTATCGCCCGTTGCGCACAGTGATGATCGGTTCCTGCAACGCATCACCGTGCGTCATGATCAGGTTGTGCAGTTTTTCCTGGAGGCGGTTGAACGCTGTGCGCACCTCAGAGCGCAATCGCGCCAGTTTCGGGCTGGCGCTGTCGAGTACCTGACCGTCCTCGCCAATTGCGCGGGCGACAGCATCCTCAACCTCCGGCAGCAGAGGCAGATCGACGGCAGTCTCGCGCAGGAGCGGGAAGGATGCCGCGTCGAGTTTCAGCAACGTGGTGCGCAGACGGCGGGCGCTTGCAAGTGTGGCAGCGATTTCGAGCAGCGCTGCCGGATCACACACTCCGCCGCGTCGCGCCAGACCAACCGCGGGACGCACATCACGCGCCCCGCCGATACTCACATCGGGCATCTCGTCGAGCAGCCGACGCGCCTCATCGGTCAGGCGCAGACGACGATGTACCTCACAGGGATTGACCGACGGCGTCAGATTGAGCGCCAGTTCACGTGAGGCGGAAAACGCTGTGTATCGTGCGAGTTGCGAGCGCACTTTGGGAAACTCGAGGGTTTCGAGCGTCTGGAGAGCGATAGCCACGGAAATGACCTCAACCATACTGGCAGGAAACATTCTGCCAGGATTATTTATCGAATAAGAAAGATGATTTCGGTTTCACGCGGCAAAATCGGCTTCACCGTTGCGTAGATCAACGGCAGAATATTATTGGCGAAGAACTGTACCAACACCGAACCGCGAACTCCGTCCTGTAATGCTCGAATAATTGGGAAGGTAATATCTCGTGCAGTATCACGAAAAACGAACAGTTGCTCAAGGATTGTCGCCAGCATTCCTAAAAAGAGCGCCCCAAGCACCAGACCAAGCAATGTACCGACGATCTTATCGACGAAATCGAGACTTGCGGGCATTTTTGCATAGCGAAATGTATAGAGACCGGCAGTTGTTATCAACAAAAATGCAACCAGCAAAATAATGCCGAACGCAACAATCTGCGCTATATCGAATGTTGTGCCAAAACGCTCGCGAAAGAAACGCCCGAGTGACTGGAAGTAGAGACTTGCCAGGATAATGCTGACGTAGAACGAAATGATGGCTATCACCAGCCTGATGGTTCCCTGGAAGAATCCAAGGGCAAGACCGCCGAGCACGCCAAGCAAAAATAGAACATCGATCAGATTCACTGCGCCCTCCTATCCGCTATCTGACGGCGCGTGCTGCATTATAGCATATCGGCGTGTGCTTCTTCCTGAAGGTCAGCCACACATGTTACCTGTGCGTGCGACCCAATTACTTCCACCTGCACGAATGCGAACAAGTCCTGCGTGACATGTGGAACCACCGAACGACACACCAGGAATAACACGAAGAGGCGGGGGAATTGCACCCCGCCTCCTCAGCCGAAAGCGCTTCGCCACAGACGGAAGGTTGATGCCTCACAATTTCAGGCGCCGCCTCTGTTGGGCAGAAACATCGAGACCGATAACGTACCATCCGGTCATCCATATCGCTGTTCCTGTCTCGAAGCCGTCGGAACCCCCGGCGCCTCCAGACGGTTGAGGAACAGGGAGGCTGCCAGCGCGGCGACCAGCAGCGAAAGAAGCGCATACGCTGCGTCCAGTTCAGAAGCGACGAACAATGCCAGCGCCGGTAATGCCCCGCCCTCATACCCGGCAATGATCAGACCAAACAGGTTGTTGACGGCGTGAATTCCCAGCGCATAATCGAGACTGCCGCTGCGCAGCGTGATGATTGTGACAAAGAAGCCGAAGACAAACCAGTTCAGACCCGCCAGCACAGCATTGCTTTCCGCCTCTGGATTGGCGAGGTGCGGCAGGGTGAACACTACGCCATTGATGACGCTCAACACCAATCCGTTGCGCGTCAGACGACCGGTGGCCTGCAACAGATACCCGCGAAAGAACACCTCTTCAGCGCTGGTCTGAAGAGGGATCAGCAACAGCCCTACCAGGAGCAATGGCAGATTCTGGAAGAAAGCCAGGTTCAACATATATTGTTCGGGACGGAGGAGGGCATCAACCAGGGTTGCTAACCCTGCCAGCACAAGCCAGAGCAACGCGCCGACACCGATGCGTCGCCAGTTGAGTCGCCGCTCCGGACCCATTAACGTCGCAACCGGGCGTCCATGAAGCCAGCGGGTCACCAGCATCGATCCCAACAACATCGGCGCAAATGTCACCAGCGCAAGCGCCAGACCAAAGGGCGATGCTTCATTTACGATCTGGAGTGTCACCGGGATGAGGATGATCACCGCGCCAATCATCCACATCATCAGCACCAGCAGCATTCCCAACATGTAGCGCCACCAGGCGTTTTTGCCTGTGTCGGCAAGGTCAAGAAACGGGTTTGACATCTCCATGCTTACTTTCCTGGTTCATTGTCGTGGTCAACATCGGATGAGCAATAACGAACATGCGCCGTTGCGTGCGTCCCGGCGCAGGCGGTTGTTGTTCCATCTCCTGCAGCAAAGCGTAGATTGCCTCGCGCAAACGAGTAAACTCCTCCTCGGTGGCATAGAAAATATAATCGCGCGCCGCAATGTTGGTCAGATCAGGAACGCCGCGCCAGATCACATACTGTGCCAGCGCCTGCGCAACCACTGCACCATACGTGCTCACGTGTGCGGCGAACCTTTCTATGCCTCCTGGCTTTTCAAGTTCAGCAGGATCGATCAATCCTTCAACGGACGTGTAAAAGCGCTCCTCGATGCCATTGATACGCCGGGTCGCGGCTACACGGATCAGTCCTGATTCCTGCAACTTTCTGACGTGGCGGTACAGGGAGGGCCTGGGCACGTCGGTCAGCAGGTCGGCGATCTGATGGATGGACAGTTGATTGCCGTACAGCAACTGGAAGATGCGCATCCGTACCGGATGGTTGATGGCATCGAACTTTTGCTCGTACATGGCACCTCCTTGTTATCAATTATGATAACGATACTGATTATAATACTGCCTTCAATAGACGTCAAGATCGCTCTGCCAGAATTGAAAGAAATGACAACCGGCAGCGTCTGTGGGTATAATCAGATCATCACCCTCATGTTCCCCGAACCGCAAAGGAGGCGCTATGAAACTGCGCGGCTTCAACTCCGCAACGTGGGTCAGCCTGGTTCCCAATGGGCTGGGGCACGTGAAGCCGAACCATTACTGGGAGATCGTGCGCACCATCTGGGAGAACCGCGACAACCTGGGCACGGCATGGCGGATCCTGCGCGATGGCGTGTGCGATGGGTGCGCCCTCGGCACAACCGGACTGCGCGATTTTACGATGGACGGCATCCACCTCTGTACGGTGCGCCTGAACCTGCTCCGGCTCAATACCATGCCGCCGCTCGATCTGCGCCACCTCGACGATGTTTCCCGGTTGCGTTCCCTGAATAGCCGACAATTGCGTGCCCTCGGTCGGTTGCCCTATCCGATGCTGCGGCGACGCGGCGACGCCGGATTCCGGCGCATCTCGTGGGACGAGGCGCTCGACCTGATCGCTGCCCGCATTCGCGCAACCGATCCGCAACGTATTGCGTTTTACCTGACGTCGCGGGGGATCACGAACGAGACCTACTACGTGGCGCAGAAGGCGGCGCGCTTCCTCGGCACGAACAATGTGGACAATGCCGCGCGATTGTGCCATGCTCCTAGCACGACGGCAATGAAGCAGACACTTGGCGTGGCAGCATCCACGTGCAGTTACCGCGACTGGATCGGAACCGATGCGCTGGTCTTTATCGGCAGCGACACGCCGAACAATCAACCGGTGACGACGAAGTATCTCTACTATGCAAAGCAGAAGGGCACGCGCATTTTCGTTATCAATCCGTACCGCGAGCCAGGGTTGGAACGCTACTGGGTGCCGAGCGTCTTTGAAAGCGCGCTGTTCGGCACCCGACTCGCCGACCGCTTCTTCCAGATTCATACCGGCGGCGACATTGCTTTCCTTAATGGAACGCTCAAACACCTGATCGAAAACGACTGGATCGACCGCGCATTCGTTGCGGCGCATACGAACGGCTTCCCGGAGACGAAGGCGCATCTGGAGACGCAATCGTGGGATATGCTGGAACACGCCAGCGGCGCAAGCCGCGAAGAGATGCGCGTGTTTGCAGAAATTCTGGCGCAGGCGAAAAGCGCCGTCTTCGTCTGGAGCATGGGGATCACCCAGCACGAGTACGGCGTCGAGAATGTCAAAGCGATCCTGAACCTGGCGCTGGCGCGCGGGTTCATCGGGCGCGAGTTCTGCGGCGTGATGCCCATCCGCGGGCACAGCGGCGTTCAGGGCGGCGGCGAGATGGGATGCACCGCCACCACCTTCCCCGGCGGTCGTCCGATCACTGTTGAGCACGCGCGCTGGTTGAGCGAGCAGTGGGGCTTCGATGTACCGGCGTGGAAAGGACTTACCTGCGGCGACATGCTCGACGCAGCATATGCCGGGGAGATCGACGTGTTCTATGCCGCAGGCGGCAACTTTCTCGACACGCTGCCCGATCCGGAGTACATCCGCACCGCACTGGAGCGTCCGGCGTTGCGGGTGCACCAGGACATCATCCTTTCTTCACAGATGCTGGTTGATCCGGCGGATACCGTGCTTCTGCTGCCCGCTGCCACCCGCTACGAGCAGCGCGATGGCGGAACCGAGACCAGCACCGAGCGCGAAGTCATCTTCTCACCGGAGATCGTTCCGCCGCCTGCGGAAGCGCGTAGCGAATGGGAAATCTTCATGCTCGTGGCGGAACGGGCGGCGCCGGATCGCGCGCCTCTCATCCACTATGTAAGCGGGCAGCAGATCCGGGAAGAAATTGCGCGCATCGTGCCGGAATACGACGGCATCCAGCGGCTGCGCCGCGCCGGCGACCATGTGCAGTGGGGCGGGCGCATCCTGTGTCGCAACGGCATCTTCGCCACACCCGACGGTCGCGCGGTAATGACACCGCTCACGCCGCCAGACCCGACGTTGCCCGATGGAGCATTCGTGCTCAGAACCCGTCGCGGGAAACAGTTCAACTCGCTCATCCACGGCGAGCGCGATCCGCTCAACGGGGCGCGGCGCGATGATCTCCTCATCAACCCGGACGATGCGGCTGCGCTTGGCATGCGCGAAGGCGATCCGGTGCTCATCCGGTCAGAGGCGGGGGAAATGCGGGCGCGGGTGAAGTACGCGCCGATGAAGCCACGCAATGTGCAGGTTCACTGGCCCGAAGGGAATGTGCTGATCGCCCCCCGTCGCCGCGATCCGGGTTCCGGCGTACCGGCGTACAAGGCGATCGTCACGCTGCACCCGATCCGCATTGCGAACCAGACCACACCCATCGTTGCTGGACCGCAGGGCGCGAGCGCCGGAGACGCGGAATCGCACGAGGAACGGTGAAACGCAGCGGCGCGAGGAAGAGCGGATCGGCAACGGCAGAAAGGAAGAACCCGTGTTGACGCAGCCAAACGTGCAACGGCGCACGATCGTCAAAGTGCGCGACGGACGGTGGCGCCGTGAGAAGGACGCGCTGGTCGTTGAGGAACCGCTGGAGATCCGCCTGACGGTCTCCGGCGCCGATGGTCGCCAGACCATCCCGCTGACCACGATCATGCGCACGCCGGGCGAAGATTTCGAACTCGCCGCCGGGTTTCTGTTTGGCGAAGGGATTGTGCGCGATCGGCGCGAGATTGCGACGATTCGCTACTGCAACGATGCGACGATCAGCGATGAAGCGCGGTTCAACACTATTACCGTTGATCTTCACCCCGATGCCCACCCCGACCTGACCGGCGCTCAACGCATGTTCTACGTCTCATCTTCGTGCGGCGTCTGCGGCAAAGCGTCGCTGGAGACGCTGCTTGCGCGCGGTTGCGCCCCGCTGCCCGATGATATGCTGCGCGTCGGGCTGCCGGCGCTCACAGGCATCGACGCTGCGCTCCGACAGGCGCAGGCGCTCTTCCACAAAACCGGCGGTCTCCACGCGGCTGCGCTGTTCGACGCCGACGGCGCGCTGCTGGCGCTCCGCGAGGATATTGGACGGCACAACGCTGTGGACAAACTGATCGGCGCGCATCTGCTGGAGGGGCGTCTATCGGCGCTCACGCAGGCGATTCTGCTGGTCAGCGGACGCGCCGGGTTCGAGATCATGCAGAAAGCGCTGACGGCGCGCATACCGGTAGTGGCTGCGGTGGGCGCGCCCTCGACACTGGCGGTCACACTGGCGCAGCGTTTCAATATGACCCTGATCGGGTTCCTGCGTGGCGCGTCGCTGAATGTGTACGCCGGTGAACAGCGGATCGAATGGGTGGGGGAGTAAGCGCGCTCTTCTCCCTGAGAAGTGCAGCCTTCCCAATCACCACCTGCTTCTGGTACAATCAATTCAGACATCAGGTCCCGCGATTGCGCCTGCGATATGACAATGACAATGGAACCTCTCTTTGCTGCCCTTGCCGAAGCCGTCTTCAGCTCCCTGCTCCAGGAAAGTGGCCTGGCGGAGCGCACCCGCGCCGCCCTCGGTCTCGACCCGACGCGCCGCGCCTTCCAGACCGCGCTGGCACGGGCATACACTGTCTTCGCCCGCCACTACCCGGAATGGACGACAACCCTCTTCGATCAACCGTTTCTCACCAGTCCAACCGTCGTTCCGCTGCTGGCTGAACTGCTCACCCGCCGCGGTCAACCGGACCCGGCGCACCTGGCGCGTCTGTTCGCCGCACACCTCGGGCATCCCGACCCCGACCGCTGGGAACGGCTGGGTGATGCCACCCGCGCCGCCGCCGACTTTTTGACCTGGCTGGAGGGCGAACTGGCACGCCAGGACGCTCTGCAACCCCTCTTCGACAGCCGTGCGCTGGAGCGCATTGCCGAACACACCGGGGCCATTCGCCGGGCGCTAGAAGCGCTGGCGCACAACCGGCAAACGGCAGCCGACCTCGATCTCCTGCGGCAGGCGCTGCGCGATGGTCAGATCACGCTGGCGACCGGCAATCGCGCCGTGGCTCTCGGTAGCAGCGCCGACAGCGCGGTCATCGTTACTGGCGACGGCAATATCGTTCAGGTGCTGAATGTCCAACAGCGCACCGACCTGGAGCGCCTGCTGACCACCCGCCGTTATAACCTCCCCTCGCTGCCGGAGCACTATGTCCTGCGTGAAGCAGACCTGGAACGGCTGCGGCAGGCGCTGCTGAACAATGGCGCCGTTGCCCTGGGCATTGTCGGCGTGAAGGGCATGGGTGGCATTGGCAAGTCGGTGCTGGCTGCTGCCCTGGCCCGTGATCTTGCCGTGCAGGCCGCCTTTCCCGATGGCATCGTCTGGCTGCCCATCGGTCGCGAGCCAAACCTGCCCGCCCGCCAGGAAGAACTCTACCTCTTTCTGACCGGTCAGCGCGAGAACTTTCGCGACGCGATCCAGGGCCGCAGCTTCTTGAGCGTTGCACTGGAGGGCAAGACCTGCCTGGTGATCCTGGACGACGTCTGGGACTCCAGCCACACCGAAGCCTTTCCCGTGGTGACCGGTTCGGCGACCCGTTACCTGATCACCACCCGTAACGCCGAGGTCTTGCAGACGCTCAACGCGCCCCCCGTTTCGCTGGACGTACTCAGCCCGGATCAGGCATTGAGTCTGCTGGCCGATTGGACCGGGCAACCCGTTGCGAATCTGCCATCGATAGCCTGCGAGGTAGCGCGGGAGTGTGGCTACCTGCCGCTGGCGCTGGCGATGGTAGGCGCCTTCGTTCGCCAGAACCCCGAAAGCTGGGAGCGGGCGCTGCACCGCTTGCGGAACACTGACCTGGAGAAACTCCGCCGCCTCTTCCCCGGCTACGAGCACCCCACCCTGCTGGCGGCGCTGGAGGTGAGCGTGGATGCGTTGCCGAAGGACGCCTGCACCCGCTACCTGGATCTGGCCGTCTTCCCTGAAGAGGCTGCCATCCCGCTCCCCGTGCTGCACGCCTTCTGGCAACCGCTGGGGCTAGATGATGATGACGTGTTCGACCTGGCGGAGACCTTTGTGAACCGCTCGCTGGCCCGCCGCGATGAGGACGGCCACCTGCGCCTGCACGACCTGCAGCACGACTACCTGCGCGCCCGCGCCGGAGATTCCCTGCCCGACCTGCACCGCCGTTTCCTGCTGGCCTGCGCGCGCAGCCTCCTGGGCGCTGCCGGCGAAACGCTGGAAGGGTTGCCCTGGTGCCGCCTGCCGCCCCAGACTCCCTACCTGTGGGACCACCTGGCCCATCATCACCTCCAGGCCGGCGCCTGGGATGCCCTCTACGCCCTGCTGACCGATTTTGACTTCCTGGAGGCCCGCTGCCGGGCGACCTCTGTCTTTGACCTGGAGGCCGACTACCGCCTGACCCTGGCGGCCTGGCCGCCGGCAGATGTCGCACGGCGAGACGTGCTGGCCGCCTTCGAGGAGCGCCTGCGCCTGGAATCCTCGCGCATTGCCCAGGCGCCTGAATGGCTCTTTCCGGCCCTCTATAACTACCTGCGCTGGTTGGACGCACCAGACGGCCCGCTGCATCGGCTGTGCGACACTGCTGCATCCCACCGCACGAATTACCTGCGCTCCCGCCTCGACCCACGGCCTGAACCACCGCTCTGGCTGCGCTCCCTGGAAGGCCATACGGATAGGGTGAACGCCGTGGCCCTCAGCGCCGACGGGCGCACCATCGTCAGCAGCGCGAGTGATAGCACGGTGAAGGTGTGGGACGCCCACGACGGGCGCCTGCTCCGCTCCCTGGCAGGCCATACGGATAGGGTGAACGCCGTGGCCCTCAGCGCCGACGGGCGCACCATCGTCAGCGGCGCGGATGACCGCACCGTCAAGGTGTGGGACGCCAACGACGGGCGCCTGCTCCGCTCCCTCGAAGGCCATACGGATGCGGTGAACGCCGTGGCGCTCAGCCCCGACGGTCGCACCATCGTCAGCGGCTCTGCTGACCGCACCGTCAAGGTGTGGGACGCCAACGACGGGCGCCTGCTCCGCTCCCTCGAAGGCCATACGGATAGGGTGAACGCCGTGGCGCTCAGCGCCGACGGGCGCACCATCGTCAGCGGCGCGGGTGACTGCACCGTCAAGGTGTGGGACGCCCACGACGGGCGCCTGCGCCGCTCCCTCGAAGGCCATACGGATGCGGTGAACGCCGTGGCGCTCAGCGCCGACGGGCGCACCATTGTCATCGGCGCGGGTGACTGCACCGTCAAGGTGTGGGACGCCGCAAGCGGGCGCCTGCTCCGCTCCCTGGAAGGCCATACGGATGCGGTGAACGCCGTGGCGCTCAGCGCCGACGGGCGCACCATTGTCATCGGCGCGGGTGACTGCACCGTCAAGGTGTGGGACGCCGCAAGCGGGCGCCTGCTCCGCTCCCTGGAAGGCCATACGGGTTGGGTATACGCCGTGGCCCTCAGCCCCGACGGAAGCACCATCGTCAGCGGCGCGGATGACCGCACCGTCAAGGTGTGGGACGCCAACGATGGGCGCCTGCTCCGCTCCCTGGCAGGCCATACGGATTGGGTGAACGCCGTGGCCCTCAGCGCCGACGGGCGCACCATCGTCAGCGGCTCTGCTGACCAAACCGTCAAGGTGTGGGACGCCCACGACGGGCGCCTGCTCCGCTCCCTCGAAGGCCATACGTTTGGGGTGAACGCCGTGGCCCTCAGCGCCGACGGGCGCACCATCGTCAGCGGCTCTGCTGACCAAACCGTCAAGGTGTGGGACGCTGCAAGCGGGCGTCTGCTCCGCTCCCTGGAAGGCCATACGCTTGGGGTGAACGCCGTGGCCCTCAGCGCCGACGGGCGCACCATCGTCAGCTGCTCGTGGGATAACACCCTGAAGGTGTGGGACGCTGCAAGCGGGCGTCTGCTCCGCTCCCTGGAAGGCCATACGGCTGCGGTGGCCGCCGTGGCGCTCAGCGCCGACGGGCGCACCATCGTCATCGGCTACTCTGACGGCACCGTCAAGGTGTGGGACGCCCACGATGGGCGCCTGCTCCGCTCCCTGGAAGGCCATACGTTTGGGGTGAAAGCCGTGGCCCTCAGCGCCGACGGGCGCACCATCGTCATCGGCGATTGGGATAGCACGGTGAAGGTGTGGGACGCCCACGACGGGCGCCTGCGCCGCTCCCTCGAAGGCCATACGCGAGGGGTGACCGCCGTGGCCCTCAGCCCCGACGGAAGCACCATCGTCAGCGGCTCCCTTGACCGCACCGTCAGGGTGTGGGACGCCCACGACGGGCGCCTGCGCCGCTCCCTGGAAGGCCATACGGATGGGGTGTGGGCGGTGGCGGTCAGCCCCGACGGACGCTTCATCGTCAGCGGCTCTTTGGATCGCACGGTGAAGGTGTGGGAGCTCGAAAGCGGGCGGCGGCTGCGCTCCCTGGAAGGCCATACGGATGGGGTGTGGGCGGTGGCGGTCAGCCCCGACGGACGCTTCATCGTCAGCGGCTCCGAGGACCGCACGGTGAAGGTGTGGGAGCTCGAAAGCGGACGCCTGCTGCGCTCCCTGGAAGGACATACGGATTGGGTGCGGGCCGTGGCGGTCAGCCCCGACGGGCGCACCATCGTCAGCGGCTCGGATGACCGCACGGTGAAGGTGTGGGAGGCGGAAAGCGGGCGCCTGCTGCGCTCCCTGGAAGGACATACGGGCGGAGTGAACGCGGTGGCGGTCAGCCCCGACGGGCGCACCATCGTCAGCGGGTCGTGGGACCACACGATCAGGGCCTGGAATCTGACAAGCGGCAAGTCGTGCGTACTCTTCTGGAGCGACGCTGCCATCTTCAGCCTGGCGCTTTCCGGCGATGGTCAACTGCTGGCATGCGGCGATGTGTCTGGGCGGGTGTGGATGTTTGATGTGGTCGAGTAGGGGCGCGGGGGCGGGGGCGCGGCGCAGGCGGCGGCGGTGGGGGCGCGGCGCAGGCGGCGGCGCGGCGGCGGGGGCGCGGCGCAGCGGCGGGATCGCGGCGCAGCGGCGGCGCGGCGCAGCGGCGGGATCGCGGCGCAGTGGCGAGGGCGCAGCAGCGCTGCGCCCCTACTGGTTGACGGGATGGCGTTGGGGCGCGGTGGCGCTGCCGACTACATTGTGATGTGGTCCGTTTTCGTTTGCCCGGAGATACACTGCGGGCAAACGAGAGGAGTTGCCATGACCATCGCAAACCCTCCGTCCCGCCGCCGTTTTCTCAAGGCTGCCGGACTGACGATTGCTGGCGCGACTTTGACCTGCGCCGGTCTTGGTGTTGCAGCGACTCGTCCGCCTGCCGTCGAGTTGCCCGACAGAACGCTGGAAGGAGAACAACCTGTGAATCATCGCATCCTCGTCACCTACGCCACCCGCGCCGGTTCAACCGCTGAGATTGCGACCACCATCGCCGAGACCATGGCAGCCCGTGGTTATTCTGCCGATCTCAAACCGGTGAACGAGAAGCCTGACCTGACCGGTTATGCCGCCGTGGTGCTCGGCAGCGCCATCCGTATGGGACGCTGGCTGCCCGAAGCGGTGTATTTTGTCAAAGCGCATCAGACCACCCTCAACGCCATGCCGGTTGCGCTGTTTACCGTCCATATGCTCAACACCGGCGACGATGAAGCCAGTCGGACGGGACGCCTGGCATACCTGAACGACATTCGACCGCTGCTGCCCGACGCCGGAGAGGTCTACTTCACGGGCGCGATGAATTTCAAGCGCCTGTCGTTCCTCGACCGCCTGATTGCGAAGATGGTCAGAGCGATCGAAGAAGACCGGCGCGACTGGGGTGCGGTCAAACAGTGGGCGCGCACCGTCGAGGTGGGATGATGATGCGCTCACCCGACCGGAGCGCCAGCGCACGGGTGATCTCGTCTTGGGCTTCAGGACACCCACACTCCCCCTTCTCCCCTTGTGGGAGAAGGGGGTTGGGGGGATGAGGGGACAATGCGCCTTCCCTCCGGCTACCCCATTCGCCGCGGCATCAGCACCGTGTAATCAAAGTCGAGCACCACCGACGGATCGTAAGTTCCATCAGGATTCTGGTAGGGAAAATCGTGGCACGGACGATCCTTGGCGGCGACGGTGCGCACCCGCAGCGCGCCAATATCGGTACGACCGGGAATTTCCATTTTCGCCAGAATTTCCGACCAGGCGTAGATCGTGTCGCCGGCGAAACTCGGGTTGGTATGGCGACCGCTATTGATCGCGGCGATGCTTAGCGCATTCGCCAGCCCGTTGAACGAAAGCGCACGCGCCAGACTGATGATATGCCCGCCGTACACAATCCGCCGCCCGAACCGCCCTTCCTTCTCGACATGCTGGTTGAAATGCACCCGCGCCGTGTTCTGGTAGAGGCGCGTCGCCTGCATGTGCTCGGCTTCTTCGATAGTCACACCATCAACGTGGTCGATCTTCTCGCCCACTTCATAATCGTCCCAGAGATAGGGGCTTCCCGCGCGCGCCAGGTCGTATGCGCCCGGCTGCACCCGGTAGGGTGCAACCAGGTCCTCGACCGCGACCGATTCGGGGAGCGTTGGCACAACCGTCTCCGGCGCCGGCGCGTTCGGGTCTCGTTTGCGCACCATAACCCAGCGGGTGTACTCAAGCACCATCTCGTTGCGCTGGTTGACGCCAACCGAATGAACGTAGACGACGCCGGTCTTGCCGTCTTTGTTCTGCCGCAACCCGATGACGGTCGATGTTGTTGAAAGGGTGTCGCCGGGATAGACAATCGCCCCGAAACGTCCGCCCGCATAGCCAAGGTTGGCAATCGCATTGAGTGAAATATCGGGCACCGTTTTGCCGAAGACGATATGGAACACGAGCAGACTGTCGAGCGGCGCGCGCTCCAGCCCCAGCGTTTGAGCAAAAGGAGTCGACGAGTTCAGCGCAAAGCGTGTGCCGTAGAGTGATGTGTACAGCGCCACATCACCCTCGGTGACGGTGCGCGGCGTGGCATGCACGATCTCCTGCCCCAAACGAAAATCCTCGAAGAAATTGCCGGGATTCGTTTTGACGCTCATGCCTTCCTCCCGCGTTCAGAGGCCATACGCCTGCGCCAGGTCGGGGTCCTTCTTCGCAATCATGCGCGCCAGATCGACAATCACTTTCGCCTGCTTCCAGGTCGCGTCGTCCTGCATCTTCCCGTCGATCATGGCGACGCCGGAGCCGTCGGGCATAGCGTCGAGAATGCGTTTGGCGAACAATACTTCGTTGACATCGGGGCTGAAGACGCGCTTGGCAATCGGAATCTGGTTCGGCGCCAGCGACCACGCGCCGGTGCATCCCAGCAGGAACGCATTGCGGAACTGCGCTTCACACGCCGCTTCATCCTTCAGATCGCCGAACGGACCGTAGAAGGCGCGCAACCCGTGCGCCACGGCGACATCCACCATGCGCGCAATCGTGTAGTGCCACAGGTCTTGCTGGTAGAAGGGGCGATGCTCCTGACCTTCCTGCGGGTCGGCAAGCACGCCGTAGAACGGGTGCCCGCCACCGACGCGGGTAGTCTTCATCCCGCGCGACGCCGCCAGGTCCGCCGGTCCCAGGCTGAACCCGTGCATGCGCGGACTGGCGCCGGCAATTGCCTCCAGGTTCATCATACCCTGGGCAGTCTCCAGCAGGGCGTGGATCAGGATCGGCTTCTGAATCTTGTGCTTCGCCTCGAGCAGCGCCAGATACTGATCGACAAAGTGGATGTCCCATGGTCCTTCCACCTTGGGGATCATCATGACATCGATCTTGTTGCCGACAGCAGCGACGATCTCGGCAATGTCATCGAGCACCCAGGGGCTGTTGAGGGCGTTGACCCGCACCCACAGTGCAGTATCGCCAAAATCGGTGGTGCGGGCGACCTCGATGAAACCGGCGCGCGCCGCTTCTTTGGCATCCATCGGAATGGCGTCTTCCAGGTTGCCGCACAGAACATCAACCTGTTTTGCCAACTCAGGGATGCGGGCGCGAATTTTTTCGATATGCGGCGGGAAGAAATGGATCACGCGCTCAGGACGCACCGGCAGTTCACGGATCGGTTGCGGAGCGCCAACTGCCAGCGGCTTGTAAAAGTGAATAGGGAGTTTCATAGGTCCTCCTTATACTTCTTCAGGTCCGGCGACAATCCCTTCATCGTGCAGTTTCCCGACTTCACCTTCGCTCAAGCCGATCACCTCCAGCAGGATTTCATCGGTGTGCTCGCCGAGGCGAGGCGCCGGTTGCGGCGGCAGCCGCGGCACATTGCTGAAATCGAGCGGCGATCCGGGCATCAGGTATGTGCCAATCCCAGGTTGATCCACCAGAGCGAACATCGGGTTGTCCGTCGAACAATCAGGGTCATGGGCGATGGCTTCGCGCACGGTGCGGTACGGTCCCCATGTTACGCGGTGCTGCTCAAAGATACGCTGAACTTCGGCAAACGTGCGCGCATGGAACCATGGTTCCAGCAGCGCGGCGATCTCACGTCGCGCACGAAAGCGGTCCCCTTCGTCGTCCATGTTGAGACCCAGACGCTCACCAAGCGCCTTGAACGCATCGGTCAGCCCCGTCGCCTTGCCCAGCGCCTTCCATTGCAGGTCGGTCAACCCCACGACCATCACCCGTTTCCCGTCGAGGGTCTCGAAATCGCGCCCAAATGCGCCATACAGGTAGTTCCCCTGTTTGGGGCGGTCGGTATCGTTGATCATCACTTCGGCGATCATGCCGAGATTGCCGATCATCGCCAGTCCGACATCTTTCAGCGCCAGTTTGACCAGCCGCCCTTCGCCGGTGAGCCGCCGATGGCGTTCCGCCGCCAGCAAACCAACCGCAATCATCTGCCCGGCGACAATGTCCCACGCCGGCAGCACGTGGTTGACCACTTCGGGTGATGAGAATGGACCGGTCATGAACGGGAGTCCCAACTGCGGGTTGACGGTGTAATCAACTTCTGAGCCGCCGTCCCGTCGCCCCAGCAGATTGACCATGATCAGGTCGGCGCGATGTGCCTTCAGTGCATCGTAACTGAGCCAGCCGCGCGCCGGGAAGTTCGTAATGAACAGCCCTGCATTGTCGCCGGGCGCGCAGATCAGTTGCGTCAGTATCTCCTGCCCGCGTGGATGACGAATATCGACGGCAATTGATCGTTTCCCCTTGTTGAGACCAGCCCAGAACAGGCTATGCCTGCCGTCCAGCGTCACGGGCCAGCGCTTGTAGTCGAGTCCGCCGCCAATAGGATCGAAGCGAATGACATCGGCGCCGAGTTGCGCCAGGGTCATGCCGCCGAGCGGCGCCGCCACGAACGCCGACCCCTCGACAACGCGCATTCCGCTGAGAATACCGTTCATTGTACGTTTCTCCAAGCCGAGAACCGAAAACTGAGAACTGAGAACTAAGAACCAAGAACTAAGAACTAAGAACCGAGAACTAAGAACTGGGAACTGAGAACCAGGAGCCGGGTCAGGGAACCTTACCATGTTCAACGTTCAACGTGCAACGCGCAACCTGTAACGCGCAACCCCACGCCGGTCGGTCAGATCACCCGTCTGGCACGCAGTTCGCTGATCTCTGCATCGCTCATACCGAGCAAATCTTTGAGCACCTCCTCGGTATGTTCGCCAAGTCGAGGACCCAGGCTCTTGATCCGTCCAGGCGTTTCCGACAGTTTGGGCACAATGTTCGGCACAATGATCGTTTCGCCGGTATTGTCAACGTCGATGGCGACCAGATTGCGGCGTGCATGGAACTGACGATCGCCGAAAATGTCGGCAATATCGTTGAGCGGCGCAGCCGGGGTCGCCGTTGCATAGCAACGCTCCAGCACTTCGGCGCGGGTCAACGAACTGCACCAGTCGCGCACGATTTCGTTCACATCATTCGCGTGCTGGAGACGCACCTTCTGATCGCCGTAAATGCTCGATGACGCCAGTTCGGGGCGGCCCATCGCCTTCGCCAGACGCGCAAAGAGTTTGTCGGTCGCGCACGAGATGGCGACCCACTTGCCATCTTTGGTCTGAAAATGCCCATGCGGGCAGGCAAAGTCGTTGTGGTGCGGACCGTGCCGTTCGCGCACTTTTTTGTACATGCCATACGCCGGCACCAGTTCGTCGCTGCAACGGAATACCGATTCGTAGAGCGCTGCATCGATGTACTGCCCGCGTCCAGTCTTCTCGCGGTAGTGCAACGCGATCAGCACGCCGATACATCCATACAGCCCGGTCATATAGTCGGCCAACGTCGTCGAACCCGGCGTCACCGGCGTTCCCTTCGGCATGCCCGCCAGATACGAGATGCCGCCCACAGCGTGAGCGATGCGGGCGAATCCCGGTCGATCCTTGTACGGTCCGGTCTGACCATAGCCGGTCACCCGCAGCATGATCAGCCGCGGATTAATCTGACTCAGAACATCCCATCCCAACCCCCACTTTTCCAGGGTACCGGGGCGAAAGTTCTCGCACAGCACATCGGTCTTTGCAATCAGTTCCTTAAAAATCCGCGCACCATCAGGGTGCTGAAGATTAAGGGTCACCGAGCGCTTATTGCGCGCCTCACTGAGCCATGTTAGCGTATCGCCGTCGCGGAAGGTAGGAGTGCCGAAACGACGCAGCGCATCACCACCAAGCGGATGCTCGACCTTCAACACATCGGCGCCAAACTCGCCAAGCAGCGTGGCACAGAAGGGTGCAGCGATTACTGTCGCTGCGTCGATCACGCGAATGCCTGCCAGCGGCAGGTTGCTTTCGTGTCCATCCATACCAGTTCACCTTATTACTATAGTCGCTCTACGGCGCATCAGATAATCTTGCGACTGCGCAGGCGCTTGATCTCATCGGCAGAAATATTCAACAGTTCGCGGAGTACCTCATACGTAGCATTACCCAGTGGCGGTCCCAGATTGGTGATCCGTCCCGGCGTTTCAGAGAGGGTCGGCACAACGTTCGGTACCACCACTTCGCCGACCCCTTCCGCTTCGACGCAGACAAGGTTGCCACGAGCACGAAAGTGCTCATCTTCAAAAATATCGGCAATGCTGTTCAGCGGACCGACGGGCACCTCCTTTTCGAGGCAGCGCCGCATCACTTCATCGCGCGTCAACGAGCCGACCCACTCGATTGTAATCTGGTTGACCGTATCGCGGGCTGCCAGACGCTTACGCTGATCGCCGTACAGTTCAGGAGAGGCGAGTTCAGGACGTTCCATTGCTTCTGCCAGACGCTCGAACATCTTGTCGGTCGTGCAGGCAATCGCCACCCACTTATCGTCTTTCGTACGGAAATGCCCGTGTGGCACAGCGATAAAACTCCCGGCACCTTCTCGTTCACGAATCTTGCCGAACAACCCGTAAGCAGGAGCGATTTCGTCGAGCAGACGAAATACTGCCTCGTAAATGCCCACATCGATCATCTGCCCGCGCCCGGTTTTCTCCCTGTGGCGCAACGCCAGCAGAATGCCAATCGCCCCGAACAGACTTGCAATATAGTCGCCGAGTGGCGCGGTGCCGGGCAGCACCGGCGTCTCGCCGGGGAAACCGGATAGGTACGACAAACCGCCAAATGCGTGCGCGATATGCGCAAAACCGGATCGCCGACGGTATGGACCGGTCTGCCCATACCCCGATACACGCAGCATCACCAGACTCGGATTGGCTTCGCGCAGTACATCCCATCCTAGCCCCCACTCCTCCATCGTACCGGGGCGAAAGTTTTCGATCAGCACGTCCGACTTCGCCACCAGTTTGAGGAACAGTTCGACCCCTTCCCGCTGACGCAGATCGATGGTCACCGACTTGCGGTTACGCGCCTCGCTCAACCAGGCGAGCGTTGCGTCGTGACGGGTGGTGGGGGTGCCGAAACGCCGCATCGGGTCGCCGCCAATCGGATGTTCGACTTTCAGCACCTCCGCGCCGAACTCCCCCAGGATCGACGCCGCATACGGACCGGCAAGAAAGTTGCCCACGTCGATAACCCGAATGCCGCTCAGCGGCATGCGATCAGGATTCTCCGATGATCGTTCTGCAAATGGCGCCTCTGCCGCGAATGTGTCAACCGTCGAAAATGCAACCGGAGTGGCAGATGCCTCCTGGTCACCACTACCCACACTGGTCGAATCTGGCGCCAGTGGTGAGGTCGTCTCACCTGATCCTCCCGTTTGCTCTGTCTCAGCTATCGTTTGACTCGCCGCACTTGCTGAACGTGTCCTTTTTGTCATTATTTTGCCTCCCGTAGATGTGGCATTCGCCAGTACGTGATGCCTGCCTTTGATGGACACACATCGCACTGCGCTCCACTGTACGCACAAACAGGCGTCCGAATCTCTGGGCTACAAATCTCTGGGCTACACACATTTACGTGAGTAGCATGCACGGTCAAGCAGCGTACAATGCTCAATTGTGCGTTCAATAGGCGTGCAGTGCTATAGTTGCGGAATCACAAAAGCAAGATACGTGGAATAGTGTACCATATTGGTAAAAGACGGATAACCTGAGGTTTAGGGTTGTTAATCATATCTTGCAACGCTTCTATACAATATTGTTATACTGGGGCTATCTTCGCTTTCATGCATGACGGCGACCGTGGGATACGAGACTCATGGCGTGTTATGCTGCACGACGAGAACCGGCATCGCTCTACCCGCGTTGCAGTCACCGGTATGGCGCATCGCAGAGACGAGGTATATGATTGAGATTGAGCACTTAATCCGGTATGCGCCTTTTGCCGTCGGGCCAATGGAGATTGAGCACTTAATCCGCTACGCCGAACTAGCCGCAGGGCTAAAGCCCTCAGCTACATAGGGCAAAGCCCGCCTGCGCGGGCTACGGCGGATTATTTTTTCAACGACCATAAGCTCTCGGCTATCCGAGGCGAAGCCCGCTTGCGCGGGCTAGGGTGGATTACTTATTCAAAGACCCATATAAGGGGTGAAGGAGGGAATATGACCTCAGAAGACTTTACTGCATGGATCGGTCGGACGGAGCAGGTTGAAGATGACATTAGCCCGGCACAGGCGGCATCTGCGGCAGCGATGCTCGAACCACCCCCGCCATTGCCGGTAAAAGGCTCAGCGCTGCCACCACTCTGGCACTGGTTCTACTTCCTACCACGTGCGCCGCAATCACAACTCGGCGTAGACGGGCATCCGCAGCGTGGCGGGTTCATCCCCCCTATCCCTTACCCACGTCGCATGTTTGCTGGCGCTCGCATCCGCTTCCACCATCCGCTTATCATTGGGCAACCTGCCCGACGCGAGGGGGTTATCCGCAATGTCACTCTGAAATCGGGGCGCAGCGGACCACTCGCATTCGTGACAGTCGGCTACGGCATTTACCAGGAAGGCACGCTCTGCATCGAAGAGGAGCAGGACATTGTGTATCGCGAGCCGGGCGCCGCCGTGCCCGCGCCAGTGCCGATTGACCTGCCGCCGCCGCCGGAGGGCGCATGGGTCCGTACCGTTATGCCGGATACGCGCCTTCTCTTCCGCTTCTCGGCGCTGACGTTCAATGCCCATCGCATCCATTACGACCGACCCTACGCCCGGCATGAAGAAGGGTATCCAGGGTTGGTGGTCCACGGACCGTTGACCGCTGTTATGCTTATGGAACTGGTGCGCCACAACACTGATCGCCCGATTGTTGGCTTTAGTTTTCGCAGCCAGGCACCACTGTTCGACCTGGCGCCATTCCGGTTGATCGCCCGCCCCAACGGAGACCGCGTTGAACTGGAAGCGCAGGGACCCGATGGCACAACTGCACTCAGCGCCGTAGCGGAACTGGGGGAGAGTTGAGGGTTGAAGGTTGAACGTTGGGAATGTTGAGGGTTGAAGGTGGCAAGGCAGCGAGGAGCAGGGTAAAGGAGAAGGCAAGCGATCAAACCCCTAACTCCTACGATGGAACTCGATGACAAACTCAAGGCGGAGTTGATTGCAACCGCCCAATCGCTGAAAGGCAGCGAGCGCCGGATGTTTATGGCGCGCACGGTCAAAATGCTAGGTCCTGGCGGGCAGCGCCTTGCCGAACGCGAACTCGGCTGGAACCGCGCCACCATTCGCAAAGGCATGCGCGAACTTGAGCGCGGGGTAATCTGTCTCGACGGAACGCGCCTTCGCGGACGCAAACCGGTCGAGGCGCGCCTGCCCAATCTGCTCCACGATCTCCGCGACCTCATCGAAACCTGGCGCAGCGCCCATCCTGAATGCCGCAACGATGCTCGCGCACCCTGCATGAGTGTGGAAGAGGTCCGTCGCGCACTGATTGAACAGAAAGGATACTCCGACAGCGATCTCCCCTCACCGCAAACCATCGCCGCCCGTCTGCGCGCCCTCGGGTATCGCCCGCGTCGCTCGATCCGCTACCTGCGACGCAGACGTCTCCGGCAATAATCGGGATGCTCAAAAAGTATAAACTCGATCAAACCACAATTTTCTGTGGCAGTCTTTCCACACATCATATGAAGAACATCTGCTACACTCTCAACCACAGCGATACAACCACCCCTTCTCTGCACAGACCGAAATATCGACGTGAAACGAAACCTCTATCAATGATGAAGAGATAGCAGCAATGCTCCGCTGCGATAGTGTGATTATTTCCGACGACCACACCCTGGCCAGGACGACACACCGCAGATAGGTGTGAGGGAACGAGCCAGAAGCCGGACACCCGTCATCACGCGACACTCCGCTCAACATATGCGCTTCTGTACGAACAACGGCTGAAGTCGGATTCGGTCGAGGCACCGCGGAGCGGTTACTCTGCACTGTGATTGCAATCCGTCGCTCGTCACCGGCGCGAAAGCGTCGCTGGTGTGCCAGATCGTGCCGCTGGCACATAAATGAGACATTGTATCTTTTTTTGATCCGCATTCCTGGTACATCGATCACCAGTATGGGAAGGAGGTCATTCGTATGGAAGCGGAAATGCGCGCCTTTGTCGACTCGTTGCGCAAGAACATTACTGCCGAGGACGTGGTCAATCTCGAAGCCTGTATGGACTGTAAGATGTGCGGTGAAGCCTGTGCGTGGTATCTGGTCACTGGCGACGAAAAACTGCATCCAACCCACAAAACCGGTTTCATACGCCAGATTTACCAGCGCTACATGACGATCGAAGGGCAGATTGGCGGAGTGCTCGGATTGGTTCCTACACCAATGGTGGACGACCTGAAGGAGAACATGCGCTACTTCTGGGCTTGCACAGCGTGTGGGCGCTGCACACTCTCCTGCCCGGCGGGTATCAGCACACGTCGCATTGTGCGTCTCGCCCGTGCAGCCTACTCTGACTCCGGGTTGAGCAACGCCAATCCGACCATCAAATCAATCGTCGAAAACACTGAGCGCTACCGTCACAGTTTCGGCTTGACCATCCCGCAGGTTATCGGGCGAGTTGGGCTTTTCCTGCTTAGCGAAGGAATCGAAGCGCCGGTCGATGTGTATGGCGCCGAGATGCTCTTCGTCTGTCCGGCAGCTGGCAACACCAGAATTCCCGATTACGGCATCAAACTGGTCAAAATCCTCAATGCCGCCGGGGTCAGTTACACCATCTCACCCTCTGTTGTCGATACCGGCACCGAGGTTGATCATATTGCGGTCCACCACAACCTCTCGAAGCGGATGCTGGAGGAGTGGGAGCGGGAGGCGGATCGGCTCGGCGTCAAGAAAATCCTGCTGGTGGAGTGCGGCTGCGACGTGCGCACCCTCTACGCCGAGGCGTCGGAAACGTTGGGACGCCCCTTCCGCTACCCGGTTGTGAGCGTCGATACACTTATGCTCGACCTGATCCGGGAAGGACGTCTGCCAGTTGAAAAAACTGACCTGAAGGTCACACTGCACGACCCATGTTACGCTACCCGCCTCTCTGGGCTGGGAGATGTGTTCCGTGACCTGTTGTACCTTGTGACCGACAATTTCATCGAAATGACCCCCAACCGCGAGCACAACTACTGCTGCAATGGCGGCGCTGGCGGTATGCGCCTGCCCGAAAATACTGACCTGCGACGCAAGATTTCGGTACTGAAAGCCAATCAGATCCGTGCAACCGGCGCGGAGTATGTCACATCGCCCTGCGTTGTCTGCACCCTCTCGCTGGAAGACACCTGCCAGACCTATGGACTGGCGCAACCTGGTGAGCGGATGGCGCTGGTGCTGTTCGAGGTCGTCTATGAAGCGATGGAACTGGCGCTGGCGAAGCGCGGCGAACTGGATCGCATGTATGTTCCGGCAGAACTGCGGAACCGCGATCACGACTTCTTCCTGGCGCACAGCATTGAAGGGCGGATGGCAGCGCTGATGCAATCGCCGGAGTTTCCAGCACTGCTCGACTGGCTGGAGCGCGATGATATTGTCAAGCGTTTCAGCAAGACCCATCCTCATGTGTATGATCATTTGCGTGCGCTCTGTGAGATGACAATGCCGTTGATGCCGACGATGCATGCGCGTGCAGTGGCAGGTCAGTAGCGCTTCATGTGAAACAGAGGGAGGTGTGCCATGATGATTATCGATGTGCTTAATATCGTTGCGCCAGTTGCACTGGCTATCTTTCTGATTGGAGTTGGAGTGCGCCTGGGACGCTTTGCGCTGGCGCTGGTCACACGACGTCGTTTTCGCGGCGTGACGCCGACTTTCGAGCGTGCGCCGCGCCGCCTGGGGTTTTTCAAGGCGCTCCACGCTGTGCTGCTTGGACCTTACCGTCATTTCTATAGGCGCTCCAACCCGACATGGGGGCGCGGGTATCTCTACTACCACGTCGCCATCACTACCGAGGTGATCGGTTATACCATCTCTGCATTCATCGTATTTGCGCACATCCTGTTTGGACGATCGGTGCCAGATGTGGCGCTCCACGTAGAGGAGAGTTTCAACTACACGCCAGCAAATATTCTGGCGCTTATCTTCGGCAATGGTGAATCGCTGCAATCGCACTTTCTCTTTGGCGATTTTGCACCATATTTCGTAGGTATTACCTGGATCGCCGTCGGCTTTGCGGTGATCGGCAATGTGCACCTGATGATTACATTGCTGCGAAAGCGGAGCGGTGCAGTCGTGGCTGACATCGACCACGCCTCACGCGGCATCCGCACACCGGGACGCCTTCCATGGGATCGACTGCTGGTGCGCACCATTATTTTCTGCATCATCTGGACAGAACTGTTCGCTCGTCTGCACCTGTTTCCCGGCGTCGTCTACGTCCACGCACTGCTGGGCATGGCGCTCTTCACGCTGCTGCCGTTTACCTACCTGTTCCATATGATCTACAATTTCATTGCAGTCTACTATGCCGCGCAGCGGCATATGGCGCGCACAATTGCCTGAGTATTGGAGTAGCATGTTGAGACTCTGGAATGGACAATCCCCCTTCTCCTACGTGGGGAGAAGGGGACTACTCACAGATACAGGTTTACCCCCCTCTGTGGAGCATCAGGAAGCCCAATTCCCCCGCTCCGGCGTACCAGGGCGGGGGCAGTTTACAGGATTTGGGTTTTTGGGAAGCCACTGCATTCCTTACTTTCGTTTTAGTCTTCAGGACGCCCAGACTCCCCCTTCGCCTCTTGATAGGAGAAGGAAGATGGGGGTGAGGGGGCAAAAGCGATCGGAAATGCAGACAACCGCTCATCTCTTCCAAGCATTTTATAAGGAGACAGGAGGTGAGGGAAACAGGGCGTCAGGATGCGGCAAACACCACTCGCCTAAAAAAGAGGACAGAGTATGAGGGGTACAGCACAGACGTGGCGGAACACAGAAAACCGGTCATGGAGCCCCAAAAACCTGCCCTGAAGGAAGGGGGCAGAGGGATGAGGATTGCGAGCGTCCAATATACGCTGCATTCCTGCGCAAAAAGCGTTATAATCTAGTTCCAGCATCGATTTGCATCTCCGAAAAGAAATGTGTATAGTACGCATAGCGCGCTGTGGCGCTACTCTCCGCCTGTACCCTTATCCATCTCCATGACAATGACGGTCACCGGCGATGGCTGAAGTAGAGGAGGCGTCCTTGAACATCAGAAGCGCCGATTTACTTTTTACACCGATTCCTGAGCGGATCGCCCGTCTCCGCGATCTGGCGTACAACCTGTGGTGGACCTGGCATCCAGAAGCCCAGGATCTCTACCGCCATATCGACGCTGACCTGTGGGAAGAGGACTACCACAACCCGGTCGACTTTTTGCGCGACGTGCGGCAGCGTAAACTGGAGGAAGCGGCAGCTAATCCGGAATATCTGGCTGAATACGATCGGGTTATGGCAGCATTCGACCGGTATATGGCTGCCGAAGATACCTGGTATCGACGCACGTTTGGCAACGCCAACGAGGTGATGATTGCCTACTTCTCGGCAGAATTCGGTCTGCACGAGTCGTTGCCAATCTATTCGGGCGGTCTTGGCATTCTGGCGGGCGACCACGTAAAAGAAGCAAGCGACCTAGGGTTACCGTTCGTTGCCGTCGGATTTATCTACCCGCAAGGATACTTCCGGCAGCGCCTCGATCAAAGCGGCTGGCAGGAGGCGATCTATTCCAAGTTGAATTTCGCCGACATTGCTGCCACACAGGCGCTGACCGCTGATGGTCGCGAGGTGGTCGTCGAAGTCGATCTGCCGGGTCGCACTATCTACGCTAAGGTCTACCACATTCAGGTTGGGCGGGTGCCGTTGTTTCTGATGGACACGGACATTCATCCAAACAGTCCGCAGGATCGCGAGTTGTCGGCACGATTGTATGGTGGCGACCAGGAAATGCGGATTGCGCAGGAGATTGTGCTGGGCATCGGCGGTGTGCGGGCGCTGCGCCAACTCGGCATTCGTCCGACAGTCTGGCATATGAACGAAGGACATTCTGCGTTCCTGGTGCTTGAACTGGTGCGTGAGAAAGTTGCTCAAGGCATGCCGTTCGATGAGGCATGGCGCGAGGTGCGTGCGCAATCGGTCTTTACCACACACACACCGGTTCCTGCTGGCAACGACGCTTTCCCGCTCCACCTGATGGAGAAGTACTTCAACCATTTCTGGCCCCATCTCGGATTGACTCGCGAACAGTTCTTTGAACTGGCGCTGCAGCAGCAAAGCTGGGGACCGACCTTCGCAATGACAGTGCTGGCGCTGAGGGGGTCGCACGTGCACAACGGCGTAAGCAAACTGCACGGTCATGTGGCGCGTGGCATGTGGCACTGGCTCTATCCAAACGTGTCGCGGGACGAGGTACCGATCACGTCGGTGACAAACGGTATTCATAGCAGTACCTGGCTGGCGCCAGCAATGCGTCGTCTATATGACGAAGTGCTTGGTCCCGATTGGGAAGAGGACCTCGACAATGTCGCGCTCTGGGCGAAGGTGCGAGACATTCCTGATGAGCGGTTGTGGGAAGTGCGTCAGGCACTCAAAAACGATCTCATTGCAATTGCCCGCGAACGCATCCGCCAGCGGCATTTGCGCCTGGGATCGCCGCCGCAGGTCTGGCCCGTACTCGATCCAGAGATTTTCACGATCGGCTTTGCACGCCGGTTTGCCACGTACAAGCGTGCAACGTTACTATTCCGTGAGCCGGAACGACTCAAAGCGCTGCTCAACTGCCGCGACCGTCCAGTGCAGATCATTTTTGCCGGTAAAGCCCATCCGGCTGACGATCCCGGAAAACTGTTCATCCAGCAGGTTTACCAGATGTCGCAACAACCGGGCTTCCTTGGGCGGATCCTGTTCCTCGAGGAGTACGATATGGCACTGGCGCGTGCACTGGTGCAGGGGGTTGATGCCTGGCTCAATACGCCGCGTCGTCCATACGAAGCGAGTGGCACCAGTGGTCAGAAAGCGGCATTGAACGGCGTTGTCAATATCAGCGTTCTCGATGGCTGGTGGCCCGAGGCGTATAACGGGTCCAACGGCTGGGCTGTCGGCGAAGCACGCGAGTACAGCAATCAGGACGAACAGGACTGGAACGATGCACAGCATCTGTACCGTATCTTGGAGCAGGAAGTGATCCCGACCTACTACGACCGTGGTCCCGACGGGATTCCACACCGCTGGCTAGCGATCAGCAAAGAGTCCATTGCCACCATTGCACCAGTGTTCAGCACCCGCCGTATGGTTAAGGAGTATGTGACCCGGTTGTACCTGCCAGTGGCGGAAATGCAGGCGTAGTCGCTCACCGTCAGCAGGAGAATGCGCGGAGACCTGTAAAAATCGGGGGCGGAAACGTGGCAATGATCCACGTTTACCCCCGATCGCTTTGGGATCAGAAAATGTTCAACCCTGACCCAGCCGTCGCTTCAATTCCTCAAATTCCGCGTCCACGGCAGTGTCGCGTTCCAGATTGCGGAACTTGTTCTCTAGCGTGTCCCCTTCGAGCTTCGTCATTGCCTCAGCCCTATCGAGGCGCTCATCAACACGGCTTTCCAGTTGATCCAGTTTATCCATTGCCGAGATACGGGTCGCCTGACGCACAGTGCGCTGAATGGCTTCGTGGGTCTGTGCGCGGTTCTTCTTTGCAATGATCAGGTCGCGCTTAGCCTGCACTTCGGCGATACGTGTCTGCAACTGCACGAGCGCCTGCTCCAGTTGTTCGACCTGCTTCTCCTGTGCATCCGACTGGTCGCGGTACTGCTCGTAGAGTTTGTTAGCCTGCACTTTACGCGCTAGTGCGGCCCTCGCCAGCGCTTCATCACCGGCGCGCAGCGCTGCTTCTGCCTTGCGATCCCAACTTTCCGCCTCTGCCAGATACTGCGCCTCCATCCGGTTGAGCCGCGCTAGGTCTGCCATTGCCGCTGCAACACTGGTTTTCACCTCGTATTCTTGGTTGGCCAGCTGGCGCAGATACTCATTCGCCATTTTCTCCGGGTCCTCCGCATTGTCGAGCAGGGCATTGATGTTGGCGCTCAGAATGTCTCGGATGCGAACGAAGATCGACATGTCTTCAACCTCCCTTGAACTTGTACGTTTTCCTGAGTAGGCGCGATGCTGCTGTCCAGCAGAGAGCGGACGTATCGCCAGCCCATTCTAGCACAGCAGATCGGCGCTGTACACCCTGTATGTACGTTATTGTCGGAGTAATGTTGCACGGATATAATTGTTATTGGCAGGCAACCTGCGACCTGCGCGCCTGTAGAGGGTCGTATGGCTGCACCGTCTGCCGAACCATCGCTGCTGCGTCGTTTCGCTCCGCGCATCGGGTTGATGCTTGCCGCGCTTCTGATACTTGCCTTGATACAGCGTCCTGATGACCGGCTCCGCGTCTTCTTTCCTGCGTTGCGCGGCGACGCTGCGCTGGTGCAAACCCCAAATGGCTTATATTTGCTAATCGACGGCGGCAGCGACCCGGACGCGCTGGTGACGGCACTGGGGCGTCGCATGCCGTTCTGGCAGCGCGACCTGGCGCTGGTGATCCTCACATCGCCAGGCGAAGCGGGGCAGGTCGCCGCACTGGAGCGTTACCGCGCGCATCGGGCGCTGGCGCTGCCCTCCAACGCACCAAATGCGACGCGCGACGCCTGGCGGCGCTTGCTGGCGCGGGACGCAACGCCAGTGCGCGCACTTCGCGTCGGGCAGCGCCTGGAGATCGACGGAGTAACGATTCAGACGCTGGACTGCGATGATGCAGGGGCGCTCATTCGCCTGGATTATGGCGCCACCAGCGTTGTTTTCGCGCACAATGTCACCTCCGCTATGCTCGAACATCGCTTTACCCGCCGCGCCTCACTCCTGGTCTACCCCTGGCAGTATGACCCGCATACTCCGCTCGTTGAGTCCCTCCATCCGACGGCAATCATCTTCAGCGATGGGCGCCAGTCCCGGCATCCGCCGCAGCAGACCTACCACGAACGTGCAGTTGGCGGCGCACGCTTGTACCACGAACGGATGGACGGCGACATCGAGTGGGTGAGTGACGGACAGCACGCCCACATCATCACGTTGGAACGTGCCGGGCGATAGATACGTTTTGCGACAGCGCAGAAGCGGCAGTATACTCTCACTATCCAGAGATTACCATGGTATAATTGGAACGTCAGTTCGCAATTTTGTTGGAGGTTTTCGATGAACCGTCACCATCCACCTATCCCTGTTGCAATCGAACGGCTTCCCAAACATTTACAACAGACATTTCTCGAACTCTATAGCGCAGATCATCCAGAAAATAGTGACATGTCTTTCCTTGAGCCAGACAACATCTACTGTGGCGATGCTCGCCAACTTTTGCCCCAAATAGAGCCAAACAGCATTGCCTTGAGTGTATGGTCGCCGCCATACTTTGTTGGGAAGGAGTATGAAGAGCATCTTTCCTTCGATGAATGGAAAGATCTTCTTCGTACTGTGATACGTTTACACTTCCCAATTATCAAGCCCGGTGGTTTCCTGGTCATCAACATTGCAGATATACTGGTGTTTAAGGATCCCCACATTCCTCGCATCCAGGCAGAGGCGGTCAACAGGAAGCGATCTCCCGTTACCAGGGAAGATATTCTGAAAGCAATTGAACAACACCCTGACTTTAATCGCTATCAACTCGCAGAACTTTTAGGTTGCAGCGAGCAGACAATAGACAGGCGACTTAACGGTAATAATATTCGCGGCGGTAAATATGACATCCAAACACGAGTCAAGATCGTGGGAGGACTTGTTGAAGAATGGGCGCTGGATGCAGGTTTTTTTACTTACGACCGGCGAATATGGGTCAAGGATGCCGCATGGGAAAACTCTCGCTGGGCGAGCCTTTCTTATCGCTCTGTTGACGAGTTTGAATATATTTTCTTTTTCTGGAAACCCGGTGTTACTAAGTTTGACCGGAGAAGATTATCTTCTGATGAATGGCGAGATTGTGGATCGAGAGGAGTATGGCACATTCACTCGGTTCGATCAAACGATGATCATGAAGCGAAATTTCCTGTCGAACTACCCTCCAGAGTCATCAAACTCCTTACCGATCCGGGTGATATTGTGTTGGATTGTTTTATTGGAAGCGGTACAACAGCAATTGCAGCGATCCGTGCCGGCCGTCGGTACATAGGCATCGATATTCTCCGGAAATATGTTGATCTGGCAAGAAATAATGTCAGGAGGGAACTACAACAAATGAGTAAGGAGATATAATCATGTTTTTAGACGAGAAATATCTGAAAGAAAACCCAGAAAAGGTAGAAGAGATTGAAAAATCAACCCTAAGGATGGTAGTTCAGGCAATTTACGACTACCGATCCAAAGCCAGAGAGATATTCGAGAAGGAGATCGACCTTGTATCTGATATTGGCGAAGACATAACCAGAGAAGCTCTAGATCGTCTGGGTATGCACAGAATCGACCAAAGGCTGTTCGGAAAAATCGACTATAAGTGTGCCTGTTACTTATTTCATCCAGACTACGCGGTAAGGTAGGCTCTTTTTGTTGACTCAAAAGCGGAGGAGGGCGGTTCACAAACCGCAACTCTGCAAATGTCTCAAATTTCGATGCGAGTCAGGCAAAGACGTTCTGGTAAATCTATTGATATTCCAGGGGAAATAGATTCACTAATAAAAATAAATAATAATCATTA
>Ga0272447_1000368_pt1 | contig 35180 bp, 18 predicted proteins | sample YNPCB0133_FD_194589 | JGI IMG/M metagenome (GOLD analysis project Ga0272447, IMG submission 194589) | Hot spring microbial mat communities from Yellowstone National Park, WY, United States - YNP-CB-013-3 | ecosystem: Environmental > Aquatic > Thermal springs > Hot (42-90C) > Sediment | place... | reverse complement strand
GCGTCAGGCAGAAAAGAGCAGTTCCCGACGTGCGAATGAGTACACTGCAAGCGATAGCAGCCCGATCACCAGGAACAACTGCGCGACAGGAACAACTGCCGAAGCGCCACTGTAATCGCGGCTCACCGAAATGGCGAAACCGGTGAAAGCCGGCAGTAACGGCGTGCTCAAAACGGTGCGCAGAACATCCAGCGCCAGCGCCACCGGTTCTGGCAGCGACGACATCGTTGAACCACTGATCAGGTTTCCCGAAAACGCCAGCGCCACCAGCGCCAGAACCGCCAGGCGCCACGGCGCCGGCAGCACGATTGGCGTTAGCAGCGTCAGCAGCGCCGCCAGCATTGCCAGGTTCAGCAGAAGCGGCAGCGTGCCCAGCATCCATCCAGCGATATCGAGACCGCTCACCGGGTTCGTGAGCGCAATCAGCAAACAGATGATGCCGTACACGCCCCATGATACTACAAGAACCGATACATAGAGACCGATCAGGTACGGACTGCGCCCCAAACGTCGCGCCAGAGTCACGTATCCCTGTGGCCGGTCGCCAAGTGCCAGGATGGTCGAACCCGTATACACGGTCAATCCCAATGTGAACAAACCAACCGTCGAAAAGAAATAGTCCGGCGTCATCGGCAGCGTCCAGCGGCGAAAGAACAGGTAATACGCTGCGACTGTCGCCGCCAGTTCGACAATGATCCGTCCGGAGCGAAGGTATTCGCTCAGCGTGAAGGCGGCAAACCAGAATGTGCGCAGCAACGCCTGCATCACGGTTCGTCTGTCTGCCTTTCCTGCGTTCGTTGATCTTCCCGACGCAGCAATTCGCGCAACAACGTATCGCCGGTCCCCGAAGGACCCGGAGGCGGTGGAGATGCGTCGGACTCTCCATGACGACCCGCCTCGCCGCGCACGGCGCTGCGGTAGAATTCCTCAATCGGGTGAAACTGCGGCGCAAGAGAGATGATAGAAACACCATGGTCAAGCAATAGCCGCAATACCTGCGCCTGCAATTCCGGCGTGTTCGGCGTCAATATTATTTCGCGCTGATTGCAACATACTGCTGTTGAAAGCGCACTCAGCGCTACTGCCGTGCTGGACGGCAGATCTGCGACCGTGATCACGACACTCCTCGACGACTGGCGAAGCGCCCGCGTTTCAGCCTCTGCAATGATACGCCCGCCATGCAGAATGCCAAAACGATCACATAAGAAATCCACCTCATCGAGAAAATGCGTTGCTACCATGATCGTACATCTCCGCTGGCGAACTGTATCGATCAGATCGATAATGTCGCGTTGCCCTTCCGAGTCGAGTCCGGACGTTGGTTCATCGATCAAGAGCAGTTCCGGCTGACTGAGCAGCGCCTGCGCAAAACCGACACGCTGCACCATCCCGCGCGCGAGAGCGCTCATCTTCCGGTTGACGACGCTGGTCAAACCACACGCCTCGATCTCCTCGCCAACTCGCCTGCGCAGCGCCGCGCCTGCAAGTCCGCTGAACCGTCCCAGGTAGAAGAGATACTCACGCACGGTGTAATGCGTATGATAGCGCAACCGTTCCGGCACATATCCAACACGACCATCGACCTGCTGCAGGTTCTCATCGCCGAAAACACGAACGATGCCACGGTCCGGGCGCAGAAAGCCAGCCAGCAGATGGATCAGGGTTGTCTTCCCTGCGCCGTTCGGACCCAGTACCCCGTAGACGATGCCGCGCGGCACGTGCAACGACACACCGCGCAGTACAGGTATGCCGTCGTATGATTTGTGAACATCTTCGAGCGTAATTACGTCCATGAGATAACATCGAGAACCAAAAACCAAGAACCAGGAATCGGGAAGCAGGAACTGAGAACCGAGAACCAGGAACCGAGAACCAGGCTGCCTTATCTTGCCACCAGTTGCAGATAGACATTGACGATCAGCGCTGCAGGAAGGGCGCGCAAGAGGCACAAGCGCACTGTTGTGTGCAGCGGCGCTAGTGGAAGGGTGCGTCGCAACTGGCGTAACCCTGCAAGCAGCACGGCGAAGAGCGCCAGTGCAATCATTGCTGCAATCCACGGTTGGACAACATCCGATCCGGGCAGGACGCCGACCACAAACAGCACCAGCACCAACCCCGCGCGCATCTGACGCGCCATCTGCGCCAGCCATCGTTCGTCTGCATCAAGCCCCTCCTCAGCGCCGGACGGCGCGAGACTAGCATCTGGCGCAAACGGACCCAGACCGGCGGAAGCAGCGACGGCAACTACCCCCACAAGGAACAGGAATGCCCGTCCCAGAACTTCAAGTGCACTCCATCCCACGCCACCCCACAACAAACTTCCGACCACGACCCACAGTACCAGGCGTCCCGCCATGTTCACCTGTGCCTCGCGGAGCGCTGCGCGTGCTGCCAGCGGCGACGGCGCCAGGAGACCGGCAAACGTCGATGTAAGAAACGCTCCTTCGACGAGCGCCCACACTAGCGCCGGGTGCCCGACCCACAAGGATGCGCCTGCCGGATGAAGGGGCCAGGGAAGCGCAGCAAATGCCAGCACAGTCAGAGTCATGCTAATGCCTGATGCCAGACTATCGATGCCTGTCGGAAAGCGTCGCTTCGGCAGGCGTAATACGAGGCTGGCGCCGTTTATTGCCAGGGCTACGGCTAAACCAGCACCTGCCGCCAGAAGAACTGCCAGAATCAGCGTCATGAGATAGTCATACCACACTACCGCTCACCTGCTGCACCATCTTCCCGATCCACAGCGATGGTGCGAATCGCTTCGACAATCTGCGCTGGTGTCGGTGGACAACCATCGAGCGACAAATGCACTGTCAGATTGGGGATGACAGCAACCCCGCCGCGTCCAAACGGATGCCCGTCGATAGCGCAACGCCCGACGGCAAAGACTGGCACCCTGTGTTCCAACTCCTGGAGAAGCGCCATAAACGCCTTCTTCGCACCAGGGGTCAACGGTCCTGTCAGTAGCAATATATCAGCCTCGCTAGGCGTCGCCGCCCAGCCGATATCGGCTGCGGCAGCAATTGCGGCGATGACTTCCAGATCACAACCGCCGCATGAGCCAGTGTTGAACCGGTAGACCTGTATCACGCGCAGTTCCTTTCCGTGACATTCTTGCTGCGTCGGGAACCAGGAACGAAACCTGCCACCTTCAACGCACGACGTCAGGCCGCACAAATGTCAGTCCACGGATGACCTCGGCAATCGTCTCGATCAGCGGTTGCGGATACAACCCGATCGCCAGACTGATCCCCAGGAGCACCAGCACCACGATCGCCGCAATGAACGGCTCGGACGTCAGACGACGTTGTGACGGCATATCGAGTTCTGTCGCCCCCAACAACACCTGCGCCTCAGCCACTGGCTGATCCTCGGGAGCGCCGATCAACCAGTCGCGCGCAATGCGCGCCAGTGCTAGCAGCGCCAGCAGCGTTGCACCGATCAACAGCGCAATCATGGGCGCACCGTAATGCGCAGCTACCTGGTATAGCAGCATCTTACTCGCAAAGCCGCTCAACGGCGGCAAACCGATCAACGCCGCGCAGCTGCACAACAGGCCGCTCCCCGCCACGGGCCAGCGCCAGAGCAAATCGCGTCGCATCGCCTTTGGCGGTCGCCCATCCGGTTGTTCCAGCAACACCAGTGATACCATTAACAGTGGAACTGCCAGCATTTGGTTGAACGCTTCAAACACTGCACCCATCAGACCAGCCGGTGTGATCGTTGCCAGCCCAAACAGGATCATTCCAGCATTATAAACGACCAGATACCCGGCAATGCGTCGCAATCGATCCTGCACAAGCGCCAGCAATGCACCGACCAGCGCAGCAATCGCTCCCAACCAGGTCAACAGTGCCAATCCGCGCTCATTCTCGGCTACCAGGGTTGGAAAAAACTGCAAGACGCTGATCAGAAACAGCAATCCGGTAGTGTTCAGCACTACAACGATGATTGCCGACACCAGCGGAGAAGCGTCCTCAACCAGATCCGGCAACCAGGAATGAAATGGCACGAGCGCCATTCGCAACCCAAACGCCGCCACAATAAGCGCCAGCACGAGACGCGGTGCAATCAGATCGGGTGTTATGCCAGGACGGTACACATTGATCAGCACGAACCCGAGATATGCCAGTGCCCCAGCGAGCGCCATCAGAACCAGATATTTGAGCGCTGACGCGATCACTCTCGGTTCGACCAGTTGCGACGCTCTGGATGGAAGATCGACAATCGCAAGCACTGAGATCAAGCCAGCGCTGACCAGCAGCAACGCTACCATCAGCGGCTCCTGGAGCAAGACGATCATCGCCGACGCAACACCGATGATGACGAGCGCAATCGAGACAAAGTGCTCGCCATGCGGCAAGCGCCAAGTTGCCAGTATCATAAGCGCGGTCACTGCCGGGAAGCCAGCAAGGAACAATCGCCCAAGCGGATCAAGGTTAAGGGTCAGACCGAGCAACCGCACCGGTTGATCGACCGGCGTGAGGATCACCAGGGCACAGTGCGCAATCAATGCGGCAACCGCCACCCCAATCACCAGTCGCGTCTCGTGGCGCAGCAGGAAACAACTTGCGCCAAGCGCCAGGGGAAAGGTTATGAGAAGCACGTAGGACATACATCCTGCCGGAATAAGCTGACGCCAGCACTGGCGCCCGGCATGGTCATGGTTTGTACAGTACACTGAGATCGAGCGTCTTGAGCCGTCCATACATCAACCCGCTCAAGTACGCGACCGACAGTGACAGGACGATTGTTGTCAGACTCAACAGTGCCAGCGGAAACACTTGAACAGTGCTGGCGATAGCAGTATAGACCAGATCAATGCTGCTGACGACCAGGAGTAATCCCAGACCAGTCTTCAACGTATCACTGGCGAGCACGATAGTAAACAGACCAGTCAACCCCAGCCAGTACCAGGCAAAATCAATCGTCTGGCTGCCGATCGGATAAAGGCGCGGAAGTGCAATGCTTGCCAATGCCGCGAGCACCAATGCCCAGAACGGCACGACATAGTCGGCAAGGCGAAACGGTTCGCCAGCGCGCTGTCGCTGCGCACGCCGCGCGGCGCGGCGCAGTTCCGCCAGAGAGAATTCATCGAGATCCTCCAGATTGTACTCCCGCGAAAAGGTAACCGCCGTGATTCCCAGAATAGCGCTGGCGGCAAAACCGGTGATCACCTTGACTACAATTGTCGTGCTGAGCGTAAGTTCGCCAATAGTCAGATCAGGTGTGATGAACTGCTGCTGCGCCAGAAACCACGCAACGCTGAGATAATTGATCAACATTGCCGGAATAGTGATGCGCCAATCGCGCAGCAGGAGCACCATCCCGCTGGAGAGCGCTAGACTGACAATTGCCCAGTTAATCGTGAAGATTGGCATCGATCACCCCGCTGCGAAGACGAGAATGACAACAATCAATGCGAAGACGACTGCCGCAAGGTAGTAACGGCGACCTAACACTGCCAGTCCCCGCCGGATCAGCAGTGCCGTCCTTGCCAGTCTGGCATGCATCGCTTCGGAAATCACAGGCGCTGCGAGCCATACCAGCCCATACAACGCCGTGCCGGTTGTGTCTGGTGTCAACACCGCTGTCAGACTCTCTTCCGCCGGTGGCGGGCGACGCTGCCGGACACGACGAAGCGCTACCGGCGTAGCGATCAAGATCAGCGCAGCGATGATTGCGGCAATCGATCCAGATAGCGCAGGAAAACGTGGCATCCCCGTCGTCGACGCGAACTGCCCTGGAATCATCGCCAGCGCCACATCCCATACTGCGCGAGGAGCAGCGCCCATCAGCACCAGCAGTGCGCCGACAAAAGCAGGCAGCATGTCAACCAGACGTGCTCGCCACTGGAACGGAGAAGATCCTGCCGCATGCCAGAAGCGCACCAGTGGCGCCAGCATCGCCAGCGCCAGCAGACTGCTCCCCGCAAGCAACAGCGCTACTGCCCATGGCGCAGAGCGCTGCACTGCGTCGAACAGCCAGAGCCGCCCCCAGAATCCCCAGGCACCAGGAATGCCAGTCACCGAAGATGCTGCGACAACTAGTCCTATAGTCGAAATATGCAGCGTGCTATCAGGATGTCGGGTGAGCGTAGTGACATCATCAACGCCGCTCCGACGTTCGAGTGCGGCAATGCTCAACCCAAGCCCCAGGGTCGAGATCAGCGCATTGACCGTCAGAGCGGGCGCCACCTGCAAAAAGGCGTCATTACCGCATCCGGCGCAAACGACAATCAACGCCGCCTGGGCGCTGAACTGCGCTGCTGCCACCTGACGCAGCGAGTGCGTCCACAATGCGCGTGCAGCAGCAAGCACGAATGCCAGGATGCCAGTGGCAACCAGGGCAATTAGGTGCGCTTCTTCTAACAGTACCAGATAGTCTGGCAGCAATCGCAACAACGCAACTATCCCGATAAGCGGCAGACCAAAAGGGGCCAGGACAGCCAGGGGCGCTGGCGCCTGGTGCGCAGCGGCGAGCGACCCGAACGCCGGCGGGAGACCGCAGAGCGTCCAGACGTATATCAGGATGCCTGCAACAATCGGGATCGATGAACCGGATGCAGCGCTAGCGCTATCGCTCAGCAGTCCTGCTAGAAGAAACAACGCCGCCACGCTGCCAGACAACGCCAGAACGAGCGGTGCATCCGATCCTGGTAGCGCACCGCTGGATCGCAGTGCGATGAACCACGCCACTCCGACGATACCTGGTGCAAACGCCAGCATTGGCAGCGCCAGGCTGCACGCGCCGATTGCCGCCATGCCGGGAATAACGATCAGGGCTGCAAACAGCCTGCCAAAGCCCCGCAGATCGGGAGGAATCGCAAGCGCCGACCCCAGCAGAGCAAGTGCGCCTCCGATAAACGCTATCAGCGCCAGGAGCCATCCCAGCGGATCGATGACCAGCGTGATCCGAAACGACGCATCCCCCCACTGCAACCAGGTCTGATCGAATACCGTCGACGGCAATCCCTGAAGGCGCGCAACGATCATCAGGATTGCGCAGAGAAACAATACCCCGGCAGCGCCCAGACCTGTCAGGCGTGCGGCGACAAAACGATCTAGCGCCAGGCAAACAACCGCGCCGATCAGAGGTAGCATGAACGCCAATGGAACCATAAGCCTATTGCTCGGCGCAGGCGACACACACCGCGAGCGACGCCAGAATTGCTATCACATCATCAAGTTGCGCCCGGCTCAGCAAGGTGCGCGCCAGCAGTCGATCACACTGACGCGGCGTATCAATCTGCACCCGGCTCAATCGCACGCCATCGCTCTCGAGTGTATAACGAATGGCGCCTCGGGGACCCTCAACGACCGAGGAGGCCTGACCAAGCGGCAATTCATGCGGCAGTTCGACAAGCGGGTCTTCTTCGGGGAGACGTTGCAGCGCAGATTCGACGAGTTTGACACTCTCATATGCCTCCAGCAAGATCAGCAGCAGACGCGCATACACATCGCCGCCTTCCTGAACGATCGGCTGAACATCAAGCATGCTGTATGCTGCATACGGCTGATCAACCCGGACATCGCGACGGATGCCAGAAGCACGCGCTAGTGGACCACGCACACCGAACTGCTCGGCTGCTGCGCGCGGCAACACACCAACCTCAACGGTGCGCATAAGCAGGAAGCGTTGATCGATGAGGCGATCAATGAAGCGATAAAGGTCGGCGCTCATCCCCGGCAACATCGCCAGTACCTCTTGCCGCTCAACTGGCGTCAGATCGTGCAACAGACCGCCCGGTGCACAGACAGGCGGCGGAATGCGACCACCGGTGACCAGCGCCAGCATATCACGGGACTGCTGGCAGAAGCGATCGAGAAGCACGCTGCGCTGATCCAGACCAATTGCACGCAGCACTGCACTCGCTGCATAGAGATGAGCCGCTGTCCGTTCCAACTCGGCGATTGCAACCCGCAGTAGCGCGGCGCGCATCCCTATGCTTCGCCGTTGCATCTGCTCAATTGCCTGGCAGAACGCCAGTGAATGGGCAAAGGAGCACTCACCGCAGATCCGCGCAACCAGGTGCAGCGCATCGGGCAGAGGTAACCGTAGTAATCGTTCGGCGCAACCTCGCTCGTTAAACCCGTTCTGATACTCGACATCGACGACACGATCATCGGCAACACGCAGAATGAAGCGCTGCGGACCGAGCCACGCAGGATGGAAAGGTCCCAGTGCCAGCGAATATGACACGCCCGCACTCCTTCGTATGCATCAGGCGCGCATTATACCACGTTATGCAGTGTGTCACGATGACCAGAGTGGAAATCTGGCTACGCCACCACGGCTGATCAGAATGTCACCGGTGTTATCTCGAGGAAGATCGGCTTCGTGCGCTGGAGTTTCCAGAGAACCGCAAACATCTGGAACATTATGCCGTATTTCTTTGCCAGCGCGCGGCGTGCGGCTTCTCCTTCAGAAGGATCGAGAATGCGCGCCTGAGCCTCGATTGTTGCACCCAGCGGCTTCCCACGCGCATCGCTTGGAGTCAACTGCACCCGAGAATTTGCACGAACGCGCTTTACCTTTCCAGAATCAGCCTGCGTTACTACGTAGATGCGATCTCCATCCTGCGCAAACCAGACGGGCGTTGGCACCGGCTGACCATTCTTGCGAAACGTTGTCAGATTCATGTATTGGTGACCAGCGAGTGGGGCAAAAAGCGCTGCTGTCATTAAAGATACTCCCTGTCTCAATGGATTCTTCCTTTCAAATGATACGCATGAGAAGCAACAACAGTTCACCCACCACTGCGTACTCTTGGCAGACATAGCATACCGGTCGTATATGGCTAGAGATCCAGTCGCACTTTAGCGCCGAAGTTCTTCTTCTCCTTGGTCGGGAAGTATGACAGACATGCCGCATCCAGCAAATCTGCGGTTAGAAGTGGCGTCTCCATATTGTAGCGCGCAATTGAGATCAACTGATCGAGAATGTCACGTGGCTGACACATACGAAACGGTCGCCCATCCGCGCGAAACCATTTCGCAACCAGGTAATCGATGCTGCGATCATCATACGGCACGTTGCGCGCCTTGCACATAATCTTCCAGATCTCACGCCACTGCTCTTCAGTCGGGTCGATAATCTCGATCTTGAACTTGATGCGCCGCAGCAGTGCATCGTCACCGAGATCCTTTGGGTCGAGATTGGTACTGAACATGATCAATTGATCAAACGGGATCTGGATCTTCTGACCCGTGACCGTGTTCAGGTAGTCATAACGCTTTTCGAGCGGCACGATCCAGCGGTTGAGCAGGTCAAATACGCGCACCTGCTGCCGCCCGAAGTCGTCGATCAGGAAAACGCCACAGTTCGCCTTCATTTGGAATGGCGCCTCGTAGATCTTCGACGTTTCGTTGTAGATCAGGTTCAACTGTTCAAGGGTCAACTCGCCGCCAACAATCACAACTGGACGGCAGATGCGTATCCAGCGTCGATCATACTCAATCTCGTCGTTCCATGGATGGCGCGGCGGTTCATGGATGACGGCGTCATAGAATTTGATAATGGCACCGTCGGCATACACAGTGTAGGGAACGAAGATGTCGTCACCCATCAGATGGGTGATCCGCTCGGCGATGGTCGTCTTGCCATTGCCTGGGTAGCCAAACAGCATGACCGACGAGCCAGAGTTGACCGCCGGACCCACCATGTTCAGAATAGACTCGTCAATGACCAGTCCCTCGAATGCATCCCGAATGTTGCGACGCGTCACTTTGACATTGCGCACCGTCTGCGCTTTGACCGATGCAATCCAGTCGTCCAGCACAACCGGGCAGGGACCGATATACTGCGTTTTTGCCATTGCTGCTCGAGCTGCCTCGTTCCCGCGAATAGTCAGGACATACTCATAGTTGATGTCGCCATACCCGCGCTGCCCGATGATGTCGATCTGCTCGATATTGCGCAAGTCGGTGATGATCGGCTCGATGATCTGGTAGAGCAGACCCATCGTGGCTGCTATTTCCCGCCCGGTTGCACGCCCTTTGTTGTACAGAATGCGCAGGAAATGCTCGGTAAGAAATGTGCGGTTGAGACCGGTTTCCTCAATGGTATGCGGCACTTTCGGTACGAAAGGATTAGCAAGTTGCGGTCGCGCCTCCTCATCGCTCGGCGGCGGGTCACCCAGCAGACGCAGCGCCTGGACATTTTCGCCGCGTGCCCGCGCTGCACTGATCAGGCGCTCAAGATCTGATATGTGCATCTGCAAATGCAGCATTGCGTCGGTGTCGTTTTTTGCCTGTGCTTCTTTCATACAGGCGTACACGGCACGCGCAACAGTGTATTTGACCCCGTCGATGTACAGGTGATGACAGTACTCGTTATTGCGCACATAACAGTCGCGCGGATGGAACGTTTGCCGGAGCATTTCGTCGTAGGAACGCTGGTCGAGAAGATAACGCATAACCTTCCCCACAAGACAGAGTGTCGGAAGCGGAACTGAAGGCGCTGCCAGCCCTTCACTACCATACCATACACGCTACGTCCACATTATATGCCTTGTGTAACCATTCTCTAACCAACATGAATGGGTGAAACTTCTGGTACAATCCCATCCATCGGACGCAATGACGAGATTCCTGGGAGCATGGCGGCGACACATGGACGATAGTACAGTGGCAACAGATGCCAGCCGATTGTTCAACGCCTGGTACTATCAGACGGGGTGCGGTTCACCGTATCAACGCAACGACCACTGGCTCGGCATCTTTGGCGAACTTGCGGATCGAATCGTCGCCGAGATCAGACCACGCTCGGTGATGGATGCCGGGTGTGCGCTTGGTATGCTGGTTGAGCAACTGCGCGCCCGTGGCGTCGAAGCCGAAGGGATCGATATTTCCAGGTATGCGATTGCGCAGGCGCACGAATCGGTTCGCCCATACGTGCGCGTCGGTTCGGTGACCGAGCCGTTCGGTCGCCGCTATGATCTGATTGTCTGTATCGAAGTGCTTGAACATATGCCGCGCCATGAAGCGGAAGCGGCAATCGCCAATATGTGCGCCTGGAGCGACGATATTCTCTTCTCGTCGTCGCCGTATGATCACAAAGAAGCGACGCACATGAACGTCAATCCGCCTGAGTACTGGGCTGAGCGGTTTGCGCGCCATGGATTCTTTCGCGATGTCGATTTTGACGCTTCATTTCTGACTCCGTGGGCAGTGCGATTTCGGCGGCGCAGCGAGCCGCTCCATCGTATCGTGCGCGATTATGAACGTCGCTTCTGGGAACTCTGGTATGCACACCAGCAATTGCGGGAACTGACGCTAGAGCAGCGCGACCGTCTGGCGCACGCCGTCGCAGCGCGGGAAGAAGCCGAACGCCTCGCGGAAGAGCGCCACGCCTACGCGATCCGCCTCGAATCGGAACTGACGCGAAAGAATGCGCATATCCGGTATCTTGAAGACCTCATTCATCGTCTGGAACACGGGCGGGTAATGCGCCTGTTGCGTCTCCTGACCCGCAGAAGGTAGTCATTTGTGAGGATCTCATACCTATGCGTCTCCTGATAATCAGCCACGATGTCGTTGGTCAACGTATGGCAGGTCCAGGCATCCGCGCATGGGAACTGGCGCGGGTGTTGTCGCTCCACGCCGAGGTGACGCTGCTGGCGACGCAACCCATTGACCTGGCTGCGCCCGGGGTGCGCACCGGTCACTTTGTCAAGGGTGATAGCGCTTCACTAGCAGAACATCTACGCTGGGCGGATGTTGTCCTGGCAAATGGGTTTCTGCTCGAGTGGCACCCGGAACTTGCAGACGTGCGCCAACCATTGATTCTGGATATGTACGACCCGACGTTGCTAGAGAATATTGAACTTTTCCGTAACGCATCGCTCTCCGAAAGGCGGGATCGCGCCCGCCGCGACATCGACCTGCTCAACCGGCAACTCGCAGCTGGCGATCTGTTCCTCTGCGCCACCGAACGGCAACGCGATCTGTACCTGGGCGCGCTGATGGCTGCTGGACGCATCACTCCTGAGCGCGTGGATGCTGACCCGCTCCTGCGCAATCTGGTTGTCGTCGTTCCTTTTGGATTGCCTGCCAGCCCGCCACAACGCACCGGTCCCGGGGTGCGCGGAGTGATTCCTGGCATCGGTGACAATGACCCGATCATTCTCTGGAATAGCGGCTTGTGGGACTGGCTGGATCCGCTGACGCTCATTCGGGCAATGCCGCAGGTCATCGCTAGAGTTCCCAACGCGCGCCTGGTCTTCATGGCGGGCAAACACCCCGGTGGCGCAGCACCGATGCGCATGACCGACACGGCGCGCGCCCTGGCGTCCGACCTGCGTTTGCTCGACCGTCATATCTTCTTCTATGAGACGTGGGTTCCATATGCCGACCGCGCGAATCCGCTCCTCGACGCGACCATTGCGGTATCACTCCACCGCCAGCACCTCGAAATGGCATATGCCGCCATCCGCTCGCGGGTGCTCGATTACCTGTGGGTCGGATTGCCTGCCGTCCTCAGCGATGGCGACCCTGCTGCTGCACTGGCGCAGGAGCACGGTTTTGCCCTTGTGGTACCGCCGGAAGACCCGGAAGCGGTGGCGTGTGCGCTTATCACCCTGCTCACCGACGAAGCCCAACGCGCAGAACTGGCAGACCGGGCGCGTGCGCTTGCGCCACAGTACACCTGGACGAAGGTCGTTCGCCCGATTGTTCGATTCCTCGAAGCGGCGCCAGTGCATAAGCCACGCTCTGCCTCTCGTCAGCGCAGCATCCCGGCAGCATCGTCGTCTCCGACAGCGGAGCGCATCGACCGGCGACAAACGCTCCAGGAACAGCGCAATCGCGCATTGCAAGCGCTTGAAGCAACCTGGCGTCTTGATCAACTGACGCCACCGGCGCAGGGGGTAGTGGGAAAAGTGCGGAACATGGCGCTGGAGCGCATTGTCTGGCCCCTGCTGGCGCCGCTGATTGCCCGTCAGCGCGATCACAACGCCGCTGTGATCCATGCTGCTTACGCAATGGCAGAGTATCAGGATCTCCTCTCAAACGATGTTGCCCGCCTGATCGCCGCCGTTCGCCTGCTGGCGCAGCAAACACGCGACATCGCCGAACATATGGCTGGTCTGGAAGAAGCCGACCAGCACCTCCGCGCTGCGCTCTATGGTGAACAACCGCCGCTGCCATGCACCAGAACACAGTTGGTAGATATTGATCGCGAAACCCTTATAGAGGAACGGTATGAATAGTGCGATCATCGTGCTAACATGGAATGGCGGTGCGGAAGCAATTGCCTGCTTGCAAAGGGTACGCCAGCTCGATCCGGCACCCAACACTGTAGTTGTTGTGGACAACGACTCCCGTGATGGGACACCAGATCAGGTTGCCGCCCTTTTTCCGACATTTCTCTTGATCCGGAACCCACGCAACCTGGGCTATGCAGCCGGGATGAACATCGGCATCCGCGCACTGCTTGATCAGAATCCCCCGCCCGACATTATCATTTTGCTCAACCAGGATACACTGGTTGATCCGGGATGGCTCGGTGCCATCATTGCGCCATTCGCCGATCCCGCAGTTGGCGCAGTGGGATGCAAAATCCGCTACCCTGACGGAACGATTCAGCACGCCGGTCTCACCCTCGACTGGCCCCTGGCGCTGCCGCGCCACATCGGGCGAGACGAACCAGACCACGGGCAATATGATGTGCCACGTTATGTCAACTTCGTTACCTTTGCCGCCGCGGCACTCCGCAGCGAGGCGTTACGACAGATTGGTCTGTTCGACGAAGGGTATAGCCCGGCGTATTTCGAGGACGCCGATCTCTGTGTGCGCCTGCGACAGGCTGGCTATCTGATCCGCTATGAACCACGGGCGACGCTCGTCCATCGAGAGGCAATGTCGCAGCAGGACCGCTTGACCCACAACGCGCTTGTTCATCAGGGACGGCTACGCTTCGTACTGAAAACGTATACCCTCGATGAGATAACCGGTCCTTTCGCGCAGGCAGAACGTGACTTGATTAGATACCTCGAACAACCGTCTGAAAAACGCGCGCTGCGCTGGGCATACGACAAAACGCTTGCAGACCTTCCGCACATCTGGCTCGCACGGCGCGAGACGGACCAGGCCATGTCTGATGCAGTTCAGCGCCTTCTTCTCAACCTGCAACATGAATTGAGTAAGAGTTCCTATCGACGTATTGCTGCGCGCCTTGCAGACATTGAAGACCTGGTAACAAACCAACCGGCTCTGCTGGCTGCGTGTTATACACTGCTCGACGCGCCGCCACTTCGTCTGGATCTGAGTGAGTCCTTTCGTATCAATGTAGACGTGCACAATATCGGGCGCATTGCCTGGCGTAGCGCTGGCGCACATCCGATACGTCTGGGTTATCTGTGGATCAATCAGTCAGGAGAACGCATCGCCGGACTGCATCGGTCAGCCATCCCTAAAGATCTCCTTCCTGGCGAACACGCCCATGTTGCGTTGCGCATTGATCCCCCTCCTCAGGCTGGCGTATGGCAGTTGCAGATCGGCCTGGTAGAAGAATATATTGACTGGTTCAGCACATATGGGGTTCCACCGCTTTGTATCGATATTGAATATGTTCTCGACACAGGACCACGCGCAGTCATTCTGACCTTGAGCATCGCTGCATATGACGCGATTGGAGGATATATTCTATTCCAGCTCCAAATGCTTCGCAGCGCGGGCTATCGCGTTGTGATCCTGGCAGAACACGTTGATCAGCGTTTACCAACTGACATTCTTCTCTCAGTTGTCACCATTAACCGCAAAACACCAGAAAAATACTATGCAGTCGCTATCGAACATCTGCACCGCGCTGACCTGATTATTCTCCATTATCCACTCTTTTACGACCTCGCCAGCTTGATACGTGATGTTCGCCATGGCGTTGTGTTATTCGATTACCACGGTATTACGCCACCCGATATCTGGGGGGTCGAGTCGCCAGATTACTACGCCAGGATGGTGCGTGGCATCGCAAATCTCTCTCTGGTTCAGTACGCAAATTATGCTATCGGGCATAGCCGTTTCACCTGTGCAGAGTTGATAGCGACAGGCATGATCAACCCGAAGCACGTTATTCAGATGGGTTTCCCAATCGTTACGCATGCAGCTCTCTCCGGCGCTCCCAGTCGCGACCTGATTGAACGGTTCGATGTGCATAACAAGCACGTGCTCCTCTACGTCGGTCGCATGGCGCGCAGTAAGCGAGTCGATATGCTTATTGAAGCGTTGCCTGCAGTTGTGGCGCGTCATCCAGAGACGAAGCTGCTGCTGGTCGGTGATGATCGCCCATTGGTGTACCGGCAGTATGTGCGCGAAGTCGCGGCGCGTGCGCGCGAACTCGGCGTTGCAGCATATGTGCAGTTTACAGGACAGGTTGACGAGACGACTCTTGATCAGTTGTACCGTGCCTGTGCAGTTTTCGTGACCGCTAGCATCCACGAAGGCTTCTGCATGCCGGTTGTTGAGGCAATGGCACACGGTCGCCCGGTTGTCGTAACATGTGTGACAGCGCTGCCGGAAACGGTTGGCGATGCTGGTCTTCTGTTCAATCCGGACGATGTCGCGGGTCTGGCGGATCAGATATGTCGGTTGCTTGACGATCTCCCGCATCCTGGTGCTCATTGGGATGTATCGACGTTCGGGCGACTGGCGCCGGTGACAGAGGAAGAGATAGCAGCGCTGCGGCAGCGCAAGATCGGTATTGTGACGCCCCGCTATGGCGTCGGAGTGCTGGGCGGCGCCGAACAGGGCATTCGGGGATGGGCGGAACAACTTGCCGCGCGCGGCTACACCGTTGAGGCGCTTACAACAACGACGGTCGACATGTCGAACTGGGGCGATCACGTGCCGCCAGGTGTCGATCATCTGAACGGCGTAACCATCCGCCGTTTCCGAACCACCAGCACCGATAACCGATGTTTCCACGCTGTTCGGGAGCAGGCTGAAGTGGGGAAACTTCCCCGCTTCAGAGAAGAACAACGGTTCATGGAGCATAATCTGCGAAGCGTTGACCTCGAACGATTTATCGCTCAACACGCAGAAGAGTATGCCTGCCTGCTCGTCATTCCCTATCTTTTTGGAACCAGTTACTGGACGATCCGAACGGCGCCGGAGCGTTCCATTCTTATTCCATGTCTGCACGATGAACCACTGGCGCGCCTTAGCATCTTTCGCTCGATGCTCGAACAGGCAGCGGCACTCTTCTTCAACTCTAGAGAAGAAGAAGCGTTTGCAACTCGAGTCCTCGGTGTAACCAATCCGTACCGCGCATGTTTGGGGTTTGGCTTCCCTGATCATCCAGAACCGGGCAACCCGCATCGTTTCCGCGAACATAGCGGAATAACGGGTCCGTTTCTCCTCTACGCTGGTCGTCTCGAATATGGCAAGAACGTTCCGCAGTTGATCGACTATTTCATTCGCTACAAAGCAGAGCGACCGGGAGCGCTGACACTGGCATTGAGCGGAACGGGTAACATTTCCCCACCTTCTCGTCACGACATCGTTGCATTGGGAATGCTTCCCCGCGAGGTGCTCAACGACGCTTTCGCCAGCGCGCTGGCGCTCTGTCAACTTTCGCTTAATGAGAGTTTTTCGCTTGTCCTGATGGAGTCGTGGCTCCAGGGGCGACCAGTAATCGTTCATGCAGATTGTGCAGTGACCAACGGTCACGTCGAACGCAGCGGCGGCGGGTACGCAGTCCGTTCGTATGAAGATTTTCGCGCGGCAGTTGATACATTGCTGGCGAATGACGAACATGCGGCGACGCTTGGTGCGCGTGGCAAGGCTTACGTCATCGAGCGATACACCTGGAGTCGGTTGCTGCCGCGCATCGAAGAAAACATCGCTCGTTTCAGCCGTCCTCGTTCGCTGTATGCACGTCTGGCACAACGCAGCGTGGTGCGCGCGCTGGAGTTTACCCGGCAACGCTTCGAGGCAGACTTTCTCGACCTGGTTGAGCGTGCGCTCGCCGAAACCAGAGCACAGGCACGCGCCGATTGAGCAGTCCTCGTTGATACGATGCCAGCGATCCAACCGTTGCGCCCTGAGAGTCGCCTGATCTGACGCTAAAGATCATACCGCGTGACATCTCCAGTATCGCTATCGTATACTGCGCAGGTGGCGGCGCCATGCAGTTCACCCATGACCTCGCCGGGATTGACCAGCGTGACCGCGCCACGCTGCACCACGCTGTACTGGTGATTGTGTCCGCAGCATATCAGACCATACCTTCCACTTTCGAGCAGCGGCATCGCTATCTCCGGGTAGTGTGTTACAGCTACCCGCAGTCCATTCAGATCGAGATCCGCAAATGCACCATGGAGCGTGATCTGTGAGAAGTTCGTCGCCGCAACGGTCAGACGAAACAGATCGCCGTCGTTGTTGCCAAAGACGATATGGATCGGACCAGTAAATCCTTCACCCAACTGCCGCATAATGAATGGCGAACAGAGATCGCCGCAACAGATCAGCGTATCCGCGCCGCGTACCCGTTCCAATGCCGTCGCCAGCCGCGAAATATGGTCGTGAATATCCGATACGATGGCAATGCGCATACGTCCTTCCCTCCTTTGTGTGGGTACGCGGGTATTATACAAATCTGCGAGAAAGTGTTATACTGACACCAATTGGTTGATTTGGCTCCGATATCGAAAGGGAGACGCTCATGCGACCGTTCAACTCAATCTACACGCATGGCTTTGTTCGCGTTGCGGTATGCATCCCTTCCCTGCGCGTCGCCGATCCAGCGTACAATGTTACCCGCACTATTGCTCTGTCTGAGCGCGCCAGCATCGCCAACGCCGCTGTCGCACTTTTTCCTGAACTTGGTCTCTCCGCCTACACCTGCGACGACCTCTTTCAGCAAGACGCGCTGCTGGAAGGTGTGCTCGATGCGCTGAACCGCCTGATCGACGCGAGTCGCTCACTGACGCCGGTGATCCTGGTCGGCGCACCATTGCGCATCGACGGCGCCTTGTACAACTGTGCGATCGCCATCTATCACGGGCGTATCCTGGGGGTCGTTCCTAAAAGCTACATCCCGAACTATCGGGAGTTTTACGAGAAACGCCAGTTCAGCGCCGCGCGCGATGCACTCCGGCAGACAATCACGCTGGCAGGCGCCACAGTGCCGTTCGGCAACGATCTGATCTTCGTCGCCGGGAATGTGCCCGGCTTTGCGCTGCATGCCGAGATTTGCGAAGATGTGTGGGTTCCCACGCCGCCGAGTTCCTTCGCCGCCCTGGCGGGCGCAACCATCCTTGCTAACCTGTCCGCCAGCAACATTACCATCGGGAAAGCTGACTATCGGCGCATGCTGTGCGCCGCTCAATCCGGCACGTGTATCGCCGCCTACCTCTACTCAGCCGCTGGTCCCGGTGAGTCAACGACCGATCTGGCATGGGACGGACATGCATTGATCTATGAACTTGGCGAACTCCTGGCGGAAACCGGGCGGTTTGCCGACGACGAGCGGATAATCACCGCCGACATCGACCTGGAGCGGATCATCCAGGAACGAATGCGCACAACCAGTTTCGCCGATGCGATCGGCGATCACCGCGAGCGCCTGCGTGCGATGCGGCATATTCCGTTCACCTTCGATATTCCTGAGGGCGATGTGCCGCTCCAGCGCATGATTGATCGTTTTCCCTACGTGCCAGGCGATCCGTTACGCCGTGATGAGCGGTGCTACGAAGCCTACAACATCCAGGTTCACGGTTTGATGAAACGCCTGCTCAGCACTGGCATTGAAAAAGTCGTGATTGGCGTTTCAGGCGGACTCGACTCCACCCATGCCTTGATCGTGGCTGCCCGCACGATGGATCGGCTCAACCTGCCGCGCACCAACATTCTGGCATACACCATGCCAGGATTCGCCACCAGCGACATAACCCTCGCCAACGCCCGCAGTCTGATGCGTGCACTCGGCGTGACAGCTGGTGAGATCGATATCCGCCCGTCGTGCATGCAGATGCTGCGCGACATCGGACATCCATTTGCGCGCGGCGAACCGGTGTACGATGTCACCTTTGAGAACGTCCAGGCGGGCGACCGCACGTCACACCTCTTCCGTCTGGCGAATATGCACGGCGCGCTCGTCGTCGGCACTGGTGACCTGAGCGAACTAGCGCTTGGCTGGGCAACGTATGGAGTCGGCGATCATATGTCGCACTACAACGTCAATGCGTCGGTGCCGAAGACGCTTATTCAGCATCTCATTCGCTGGGTCGCCGATTCCGGTCAGTTCGACGACGCAACCAGTGCAGTCCTGCGTTCGATTCTTAGCACCGAGATCTCACCCGAACTGATCCCCCCCAGTGACGCCGATCACTCCCGTCCAGCACAGAGTACACAGGCAATCATCGGTCCATACGAATTGCAGGATTTCAACCTCTTCTACATTACACGCTACGGCTTCCGACCGAGTAAGGTCGCTTTTCTGGCATGGAATGCCTGGCGCGATGCATCACGCGGCGACTGGCCACCAGGTCTGCCGGGAGATGAGCGCCGCCAGTACGACCTGGCGACCATCCGGCACTGGCTAGAAGTCTTTCTCTATCGTTTCTTCAAAACCAGTCAGTTCAAACGTTCGGCGCTACCAAACGGTCCAAAGATCGGTTCCGGCGGTTCGCTCTCACCGCGCGGCGACTGGCGCGCGCCAAGCGACGCTGAGGCGGAGGTGTGGCTCGATGAACTGCGCCGCAATGTGCCAGACAATTGTTAATCATTTGGGAAAGCCCTGTCCAGAACACCCGGATCGCAACGCCCCGGTTGACCAATAGCGCGCACGGGTTATCGTACAGTGTCACGTCTTCCATTGGAAGAGTCGCATATGACAACCTATCCCCTGCTCCCTGATCTCCGCTTTGGTATTATCGGCAGCACCGCCAGTATTGCCGTGATCCGTGTGAAAGCGCTAACCCGACTTCCAGGTGCATCGATTGCTGGAATGGCGGATGTCGCTGTCGAGCGCGGCGAAGCCCGCGCCAGGGAAGTCGGATGCCCATTCTTTGCCGACCACTGCGCGATGCTCGACACTATTCGTCCCGATGTTGCAGTTATCTGCGCGCCTTATCTGTTCCGCGCTACGCTGGCTATCGACTGTCTGAAAGCTAGAGCGCACATGCTGGTCGAGAAATCGCTCGCAGCCAGCGTGTCCAAAGCGGATGCAATGATTACCGCCAGTGCCAGCGGTCTGCTTCCGGCAACGGCAAAAACGCGCTGCAGAAGCGTGGCGGACGCAACCGGCGATCGATGGAGAACGACGCTCTTGCAGTTAGTGGAATGACCTGTTCGTAGGAGACTCATTCAACTGCGCGGGGCTATGATACTGTTCCTGGCACATTCAACCGGAGAATAAGAACTGCGCCATGGCAGACGTTGTTATCCCAACGCCTGATGGGGCGCTGAATGCCCCCCTCGCCGTGCCGGATGGCAAGGGTCCATGGCCCGGTGTCGTCGTTATTCACGACGCTCTGAGGATGCGGCGCGACACTCGCCAGCAGGCGGAGTGGCTGGCGAGCGAAGGGTTTTTAGCGATCGCACCTGATCTTTTCGACGGCGGCACCGTGATTACCTGTCTGCGCCTGATCATCCACGATTACCTGACATGGCAGGGAATGATGTTCCGCCATATTGCAGCCGCGCGCGACTAGCTGGCGCAGCGCGACGATTGTACCGGCAACATCGGGGTGATCGGCTTTTGCATGGGCGGCGGATTTGCCCTGCTGCTGGCGCCCAGTCACGGGTTTACGGCATCAAGCGTCAACTATGGCGTCCTGCCGAAAGAGATCGAGCGTATCCTCGCTGGCGCCTGCCCGATTGTCGCCAGTTACGGCGCGAAGGACATCACCCTGCGTGGCGCGGCGCAGCGCCTCGAACAGGCGCTGACGACCCTCGGCATCGAGCACGACGTGAAAGAGTACCCCGATGCCGGACACGCCTTCCTCAACAATCACGATCCGCGCGAGTTTCCCGCATTGATGCGGATCGTCTGGCGCGCAACGCAAACGACGTACCACGAACCATCGGCGCACGACACACGCCAACGAATTGTCGCTTTTCAAACGCCACCTCGCCTGACAGACCTCAGCGCGCGTTCCCGTCGTGCCTCACTCCTGGGAGCGCGCGGCTCGCCCGCATCCCCCGCTGCCTCACTCCTGGAAGTGCGCGCGTCCCGCCCGCATGTCCCCCAGCATCGCCCCTGGAAGCGCGCGCGTCCCGCCCGCATGTCCCCCAGCATCGCCCCTGGAAGCGCGCGTCCCGCCCGCATGTCCTCTGCCGTGCGTTCCCAGCACGCCACGCCCCTTGCCCTCGCCATGGCCCCCGCTGCTCGTAGGAGCGCGGCAGCGCTGCGCTCCTACGTCACCCTCCCGCCCTGCCCGCGCGCCTCGCCCCTCGCCTCACGCCTCATCCCTCTCGCCTCATCACCTCGCCCCTTACCCTTCTCGCCTCGCGCCTCGCGCATCGCGCATCGTGCATCGCCTCGCATCCCGCCCGCATCCCCCTTCGCAACCCGTTGATCGAATCCGCTATTGTTTCGATCCAATGTTGTTATGTTCTGGTTACAGGGAATTCATATACTTTGTGCAGAAAGCATCAATGATCGAGTAACCGATTGCCACCTTTCGTACAACCAGAACATGTTCGCCTAAAAGGAGCCTGGCCATGCACCGCCGTTCACGCCTCGCGTCATTGTTCCTCATGCTTGCGGTCACGGCTGCGAGCCTGGGTCTGCTCGCATCAAACGCTGTATTTGCTGGCGGTAATCCGATGCCAGTCGCAACGGTAAATAATGCCACCGGTCTGCTTGGCGAAACCGTAACCCTGACCGTCACCTTCGATAATGCCAGCACTGGCACAGGCGATCAGACTGGTTACGGTCCCTACATCGACCTGTTTCTCGATACCACCGGTCCCGATGGCGCTCCGTCCTTCGATGGCCTGGTGACGACCGGGATACGAGCGACGTACCTGGATCAACCGCTGCCATGGGTAGAAGTGATCCCGATTACCGGACCGACGTATGTCCATCCGTTGACCGGACAGACACTGTCGGTTCCCGGCCATGGCGCGCGCTTCCAGGATGGCGATACGATTGTCGTATTGACCCTGCCGTTCGGCAGTTTCACCAATACCCAACCGCCTGCGCCGATCAACGTCACGCTTCGCATCAGTAACCTGGCAGACCTGGGAACGCCGCTGCCGGTGACGGCGGTGGCCGGCTTTCGATACGGCGCCGATCCGCTTGACAACCCCGACGTCGATCCGCCCCTCCGCCAGACGACGCCATCCGATGCAGTAGTCACGCCTGCCCTCTGGACGTTGACGAAGACCTACCTCGGACCTGAGGACGAAACTGCAACCGGGCGCAACTATCCGCGGCGCTACCGACTCGATGTTGACATTGCTGATGGCCAGCCCGTGACGAACCTTCAGATTACCGATGTGCTGGCGAATAGTATGCGCATTACTGGCAATACTGCTGCACAGATGAGTGCACGGCTCTACTATACGCCTGGCGTGCCCACCGAGGTCTTCAATCCGGCAAACCTTTCCGGCACCGCCACGCCTGCCGCGCCCGGCGGCACACTGATCTATTCGTTCGGAGACAAAACCGGCGTCCGAGGGGTTGACGCCTCGTTCGAGTTCGAGTTCTACATTCCGCGCGATACCAGTGCTGCAACGCCGACCGTGCCGCAGGGAACCGACTCGACCTTCGCTAACAATACCGGTAGTTCGTCGGCAGCGTGGACGCCTATCGACATCCGCGACCCGCCGATGTCGATCACGATCACGCTACCGCCCGATGCGCATACGCTCCAGCAGCATTCCTTGGCAACCCAGAAATCGGTGACGCCGGTCCACCGTGACACGCTGGTGCCTACCGGCGGCGCGATCATCCCCGGTTCGACGTTGCTGCGCTACGATATCGATTTCCAGGTGTCGGACTACTTCGCGGTGCAGAATGTCTATCTCGAAGATATTATCTCCGATGGGCAGCGCCTGTTTGTGCGCACATCAGGCGGACCCTCGACCGTTCCGACGCTCCGGGTCGAGAATGCTTACGTCACCGGCACCCCCCCCTCGCGCACCAATATTGCTGCTGCGCCCTTCAGCGGAACCGGTGTGATCGTCTACCAGGAACGCTTTACAACTCGCGGCACGCTACTCTCCGATCCGACCAGCCCACCGTCGGGTCCGGTGTTCACGATTCTGACGCCAGCGCCGTCGCTGAGCGGTACCACGTATGTGCGTTTCAATATTTCACAGGAACTGATCGCCCGTGGCGTGAGCGGTCGTCTGGTCGGCGGCGACATTCCGAATGTTGGCGGTGCACCCCAGAATAACAATCCGCCACTCTTCGGTCCGACCAGAGGGCGCATTACGTTCTACACTGAAGTCAAGGACGAATTCAGCGATGATTTCCCCTCTGGCGACCGCTCGGTCGACCAGCTGGATATTCTGCGGAATACGGTGCCGCAGATTCGTGGCGAGCAGATTGATACGACCACGATCAACAATCCCACACCGACGGTTATCGGGCAGGCGACCGACGATACTGCCGCCAGCATTGAACTGCCGATCGGCGACCGGAGCAAGACGATTTACGCCCTCAACGGGCAGACGACCGATCTCGGCGATCCGGTGACCGTTCAGCCGGGCGACCTGGTGACCTACCGGTTGACATATCGCCTGCCGATCAGCAGTTTCGAGGATGTCCAGTTTATCGACTTCCCGCCGTTGCCGGTCTTCCCTGTGCCGGATCGACTCTTCTTCGATGCCTCCGCTGCTCCTGGCACCATTCCCGGCGCGAACATGGTGAGCCGCGGACCGAACGATACCTACTTGACGACGGTCAACCCGCCGGTCACAGTGCGCGTCGCAACCACCGGCAACATCACCGGTTACAACCCTGCCGGCATTGGATCGTTTAGCGGAGCGCCATCCATCATCGATGGCGTCACCTTGGCGAACGGCGACCGGGTGCTGGTGAAGGATCAGACCGATCCGCGCCAGAATGGCGTCTATGTGGTCACGGACGCTGCAAGCGGCGCCTGGAACCGTGCTGCCGACTTCGACACTGCGCGTGAAATCACGAACGGTCCGCTCGTCGGCGTGATTGCCGGTGCGACCAATGCCGGTCAGCACTTCCGCCAGGTGAATCCCACGTTCAATACCTTCAACACCGATGCAATCACGTGGGCGCTGTTCATCACAACCGATGTCTACGGGAACAGTTTTACCTTCAATTTTGGCTGGTACGATGACGTGGATGGCGGTCGACGAACATCGTTGATCGATCTGCTGGTGACCCTGCGCGTCGCCGATGCCGCATTTGCAAATGATCTGTTCCTGACGAACCAACTGCGCATCAATGAGTCCTCGACCAACGCCGGTTCGCGGTACTTCGACGAGATCGTGATGTTCGAGGTTATTCGCCCGAATGTGACGATCAACAAAGGCATCGTCGGGTACAACACTATTGGTCTGACCCTCGGCGGGGTGACGTTCAACCCGCCCGACGATTCTACCACCTTCAGCGGGACGCCGGTCTACACTGCAACTCAGGCGAGCGCCATCGGTTCGTCCGATGTGTCGCTGCTCTCCGATGCCGGCGACCGGGTGCGGTATGCGATTGTGCTGCAAAACGAAGGGCGCGGCGATGCATACGATGTGACTGTCACCGATACCATCCCCGCCGACTATATCCGCCCGGCGACGCTGACTGCCGCGAATTTCGCCGTGCGTCGCGGCGATGGAACCCTGCTCACCGGCGATGTCGTCAGCGGCACGGTGCGCGTGGCGACCACCGCACCACTGACCGGCGCGACGTATGCCACGTCGCCGAATAACGGTCAGTTCACGAATGCGCCGCGCATCATCGACGGGGTGACATTGAACGTGGGTGACCGCGTGCTGGTGAAAGACCAGAGTGTTGCTTCTCAGAACGGCATCTATGTTGTGACGAGCGTCTTTCCCGGCGTCAATCAGGCGACCCTCACCCGCGCCGACGACTTCGACGATGATGCCGAACTGACCGGCGGCTACCGGGTTGCAGTGCTCGGCGGACTGAGCAGCAACGCCAACCGCGCCTTCAGCACGCCTGGACCGATCACCCTCAATACCACACCGATCACCTGGACTGATGCCGGCGTCAGCGATTACTACGCCGTGTACAATCCGCTCACCGGCGTCTTCAGCGTGACGCTGGCGGACAATTACACGGCGGGCAACACCACCGCTCCAACCCGCGATGATCGCCCCGGCGGTCTCAGTCGCGGCGCGTCCGGTCCAGCGAGCAATGTCGTCGCAGTAACGAATGGCTCAAATACGGTTATTATCACCTATGACGTGACCCTTGGCGATAACGTCGAACCCAACCGGCAGATTATCAACACGGCGACCCTCACCCATGTCGCCACCAGCGACGGCGGGGTGGATGATCAGCCGGATCCATTCGACACCGCGCAGGTCACCATCCGCCGCCCAACCATTGCAAAGACCCTGACCGCCACCGAAATTGAAGATGCGTTCAACAACCGCCAGCAGACAGTCATCGGCGAACTGATCACGTACACACTGACGCTCACCGTGCCCGAAGGAATCATGTCGAGTTCAACCCTCACCGACACTCTCGACACAGGGCTGGCGTTCGTCGATGTGACGGGAGTCAGCGCATCGCCTGCCCTCACATTCACTGGCGGCGGTCTGCCGACGGTCGGCGCAACCCCGGCGAACACGATCATTGGCGCAGGCGGACAGACCATCACCTTCAACTTCGGCGCGATCACCAACAGCAATCGCGACAACACCGTCGAAGAAACGATTGTCATTACGTACCGCGCCATCGTGCTGAATACGTCTGCCAACCAGAGCGGCGCGCAGCGCAACAACCGCGTCGGGTTCTCGTGGGTTGTTCCCGGTCAGGGTTCATATGCGCTGACACCGGTCGAAGCCGCCAATGTCACGATCATCGAACCAACCCTCGGCGTCGCCAAGACCCTCCCGTCTGGCGTGTACGATGCCGGCGACCTGATCGACTACACGATCACCTTCAGCCATACTGCCGGCAGCCAGGGAACCGCATACGATGCGGTGCTCACCGATACGTTGCCGATCGATCCGTTCGGCAGCGGTTCGTTGATCCTCACCCCGACAGTCCTGAGCGTCACGGATAGCGCTGACGCGCTGACTGTCGCTGATTTTACGCTGACCGGCAGCAATGCGACTTCCTGGACACTCAGCAACTCGACGCCGGTTGACGTTGCACCCGGTCGCGTTGTGACGATCGTCGTGCGCGGCATGCTCTCCAACGTAGTGATGCCCGGCGCGACAATCACGAATACCGCCTTCCTGCGCTGGACATCGCTCGACGGGATGCCGGGGCAGCGTTCGACGCACAACGCTGCCTCGACCGAGCGCACCGGCGCGGATGGACCCGGCGGTGCGTTGAACGACTATGCCGCCAACGGGTCGGTTGCCTTCACCGTGCCGACAGTGACGCCGGGCAAAGCGCTGATCGCCACCTCTGAAGCGCATACCTCCGGCAGCAACGTTGCCATCGGTGAAATCGTGCGCTTCCGCATTGCCATTGGCGGACCAGAAGCATCGGTCTATGCGTTCTCGCTGGTTGATCGACTCCCGCCGGGGTTGACCTTCCTCAACGATGGCTCGGCGCGGTTCGTCTTTATTGCCAATAACGACATCACGACCGCAGGCGTCTACGATATTGCGCCGGTATCGTGCCCGGCAATCAGCCCGGCTGGGGTAACGACGCTGGCGGATGTGCTGAATCCAGCAATCCTTCCCTCATCGAGCATTAACTGCACCTTTGGAGACAGCAACATTTCCAGCAGTGAAACATCGAATACCGATGTGTACGCCAGCGGAACGGACGTGTTCTTCCGCTTCGGTAATCTGTCGAACAACGACAACGATGCGGGTGAAGAGTTTATCGTTGTTGAGTTCAACGCGATCGTCGATAACGACACGTTTGACCCGAACGATGCTGGCGATGTGCGTTCCAACACCGTCGTTGCGCGCATGAATCCGCCTGGCTTCAGCGCATTCGAGACCGCTCCGTCGCCAGAGGTGACGGTGACGGTGGTTGAACCGAACATACCCTTCAACGCCGCGACGAATAACAAAATTGCAACGCCAGCGTCGGGCGATGCGTTCGATGTGATCACCTACACGGTCACCTACACGAACGCAATCGGCGTAACGGTGACCGACGCCTTCGATGTGCGTCTCCTCGATGTCCTGCCCGCAGATATGACCCTGATCACGGGGAGTGTCGCAGTCACATCTTCCTGCGCCACCGGCATCACCAACAACAGCGCCGGGAACACGATCGATGTCACCGTCGGGCGTGTGCCGCCGGGGTGCAGTGTGACTGTCACCTACCAGGCAACGCTGAATGTGTCGGTTATTCCGGGGCAGACGATCACCAACATTGCAACGCTGACCTACACCAGTTTGCCGGGGAGCAACGGCACAGGCGGCTTCTTCGGCTCAACGGCGGGTTCCGGTGGCAGCGCCACCGGCGAGCGCAACGGTTCTGGCGGGATCAACGACTATGCTGGCAGCGACACGGCGCTTGTTACGATCGTCTCACCGACGCTGGCGAAGCGGATCGTCGCTACGTCCGAAGCACACACCGCCGACCCGCTGGTGCTGGCGGATTTCACGAACACTGGGTTTGACGGCTTGACAGGTTCCTGGAATACAAACGTCTTCACATACCCGACCTTTGTGCGCATCTCAGGAAGTGCAACCGAAAGTGGCGGGGGGTACATCACCTTCGCTTCGCCTGTAGACCTCTCCAACCACACCGCGCTGGCGCTTTCGGCACGCCTGGTCGCCGGGAACGGCGCCGACAACATCGATGTGCATCTCCAGGACGCCGACGGCACGAACTGGCGCTGGCGCTTCCCTGCGAGCAGTTTCAACTTCTCGACGTTTACGCTCGCGCCACAGAGCCTGCTCGGACCACACAGCACAACCATCGTCACTGGTACAACACCGGGTCTTGACCTGCGCAATATCACCCGGCTCGAAATCCGCGGCGATAACGGCACGGCTCAATTCGACATCGACATCGATGCGGTCATCGCGTTCGGCAATACGGCGGTACCGGGCGAGATTGTGCGTTACCGTCTGGTCGCAACCATTCCTGAAGGCACGTCGCCGAACCTGCAACTGCACGACAATATTCCCTTCGGCATGCGCTTCATCAACGACAACACCGTGCGCGTGGCGTTTGTCAGCAACAGCGGCGGCATCACCTCGACGAGCGCCGGTTCGCAGGTTCCCGCGCTCAACGGCGCAGGATTGAATATCACCGGCAACCAGGATAGCGTCATCGGGTTGAGCCTGGCAGTCGGAAGCGGCAACGGGCTGGCAATCGGCGAAGGGACGTCATTTGACGGTAATGTTTCGAGCGGCAACGATGTTGGAACAGATACCGACACATTCAACGACGGTACCGATGTGTACTTCCGCCTTGGCAACGTCGTGAACAACGATAACGACGCCGACCTGGAGTTTGTGGTCGTCGAGTTCAACGCGCAGGTGCTCAATACATTCAGCGATGGCAACCAGAGCGGCAGGCAACTGAACAACGATTTCCGCTACCTCCGTAGCGGCATCCAGGTTGGTGCGACGTCTGTGACCAATGATGTCAATCGCGTCACCGTCGTCGAGCCGCAGATCAACAATCTGAGCAAGACGATCAGCAGCGCGCCTCCGGCAGATGCTGGCGACGTGTTCACCTACACACTGCGCTTCGCCAACGGCGTCGCATGGCCCTCCTCGCCAGCTGTGCCAGTGCGCGTTGCCACGACCAGCAATATTGCCGAGTTCAATCCGACCGGCGGCTTCGGCGGAACCGGTCAGTTCACCAATGCGCCTGCTATCGTCGATGGCGTCTCGTTGAACGTTGGTGACCGTATCCTGGTGCGCAGCCAGACGAACCCGGCGCAGAACGGCGTCTATACGCTGGTCTTCATCGACCCGTTCACCGGCGCGCGCACCTGGGATCGCGCTACTGACCTGGACAGCACCACCGAACTGGCGATCGGCTACCGCGTGTTTGTTCAGGAAGGCTCGCTGGCAGGCAGAACCTACTACCTGGACGAGCCGTTGCCGTCGTCGATCAACGCCGGACCGATCCTCTGGCGCGACGTCGATCCGGCGATGACGGTCGCAGTCGCAACGACCGGCAATCTGGGCGGCGGAACGTTCAACTCGACCGGCGGAACGCTTGGGCGCGGCACGCTCAGCACAACGGCAACGGTCATTGACGGAGTAACGGTCAACGCAACCAACTTCCCGGTCGGCACACGCATTCTCGTCAAGAACCAATCGACCGCCAGCCAGAACGGTATCTACCGCGTGACCGGTTTCAGCGGATCGACCATGAACCTCGAACGGGTGGCTGAATTCGACTCCCGCCCGGAAGCGATTGATGGCACTCAGGTGTACGTCATCGGTGGAACGATCAATGCCGGGCGCACGTTCGCGGTCTTAGGGGCGCCTTCTGGAACACCGATCACAACCTCACTAACATTCGCGCTAGTCGATCAGGTGACCGCCTTCGATGTGACGCTCTACGATCAGTTGCCGCCGACCCTTGAACTCCTCGGCGTGCAGATCGACGCGCCGACCGGAACGACGGCGACCAATGGTTCAACTCTGGGTGTCGGCGGGGTGATCAGTTACACGCTCGACCGGCTCGACTCAGTCCAGGACATTACCTCTGGCAGAACCGATGTGGTCGTCACAGCGACGGTACGCGTGGTTCCGGGAACGGTTGCTGGCGCGCAGATCACCAATACGGCGCGGGTGCAGTACACCAGCCTTCCCGGTGAGCGCGGCACAATCGCCAACCCCACCGGATCGAGCGTCGCTGCCGGAACTGCCGGAACGCAGAACGGCGAGCGCACTGGCGGCGATGTGCCCAACCCGATCAACAACTCGTCGCCATCGATCAACACCATTCGGAACAACTACAGCGTCGGTGCAATCGCGCTGAACCGCCTGGCGCAACCGTCCTTCGACAAGCATTTCCAGGGTGGTTCGATCTCCGATGACGACACCAGCGTGCCGGGCACGTCTGGCAGCAACGTCGCCGTCGGTGAAGCGGTACTCTACGACCTGCTCGTCACCCTGCCCGAAGGAACTACCAACAACCTGCAGGTGGTCGATGCCGTTCCCGATGGCATGCGCTTCGACACGTCGTTCAACGGCGTCGGCTATCAGATCGTTACTTCTGCTGGCGGTTTGCTCGCTGAAAACTTCAGCGATCCGGCAGCGGTTGCATCGCCGACCCTGACCGTCTCCGGCACGGGCACGCTCGGACAGGATGGTGTGGACGCACTGTTCATCTTCGGAAATGTCACGGTTACCGATGACAACAACCCGAACAACAATGCCTTCATCATCCGCGTGCGCCTGATTGTGACGAACACAATGGCGAACCAGAGCGGCGCAACCCGCGCCAACGGCGGCGCGCTGCGCTACAACGATGGGTACAGCGGCGCGGATGTGACACTGCGCGATCCGACCGAACCGCAGGTGACGGTTGTCGAGCCGACGCCATCGATCCTGAAGTCGGTCAGCGGCGCGGCAGCTGACGCCGGCGACCTGATCACCTACACGATCCGCCTGGAGAACAGCGCGCCACGTAGCGAGATGACCGCCTACGATGTGGTGATCAGCGACACGATTGCGCCCGAACTGATCAACCCGACGATTGTCGCGGTCAGCGCAATAGGCGCGCCTGACGTGGATGTTGCCGACTTCGAGATCGTAACCGTTGGATCGGATCGCATCCTGCGCACGACCGCGCCGATCACCCTGCCGCTCGGATCGACGGTGATCATCACCTTCACCGGCGACCTAACGAGCACGGTGACGACCGATCAGATCATTACCAACCGCGCGTCGATGTTCTGGAGCAGCACTCCCGGCGCCAACCCTGATGAGCGCAATGGGAGCGATGTTCCCAACCCGCCGGAATGCAGCAGTCTGCCTGGCAACTGCAACCTGGACAACACGCAACTCAACAATTACGGTCTCATCTCATCGGTGACAACCACCGCCATTGCGCCGGTGGTCGTCTCGAAGTCGGTGATCGAGGGAGTGGCGCCTTCAACGACTGGCACGAATGTCACCATTGGTGAGATCGTCACCTATCGCCTGGCGATCAGCCTGCCGGAAGGCGTCACGAGTGGACTGGTCATCACCGACACGATTCCGGCAGGAATGGCGTACCTGCCAGGCAGCGCCACACTCGTGACCAGCGCGCTTGCTGCAGGTGATCCGCCGCTCAACGGCGGGCATCTGGCGGGCGCTGGCACGCTCGCATTCAACGGCGTCTTCAGCGATCCGACCGATCCGGCGGTCACGCCGATCGGCAGCCCGCGGTTCCTTGACGGAACCGACGTGCTCTTCACGTTTGATCAGATCACATTGCCGGGCGACAACGACACCCGCAACAATACGTTCTTCATTCGCTACCAGGTGGTTGTGCTCGATGTGCCCGGCAACACCGGCTTCAGCGGCAGCCAGACAACGCTGACAAACAGCGGGCAATTCGATGTGCCCTCGACGCCGCAACCGCCAGCCAACCTGTTGATCGATCCCAACGGCGCAACCGTCACCGTCGTCGAGCCGGAACTGGCGATTGCCAAGTCGGTCGCTCCGACCAGCGGCGACGCCGGCGACCCGGTGACCTACACGATCACCCTGAGCCATACGGCGCGCAGCCTGGCAGATGCCTTCGACGTGACGATCACCGATGCGCTGCCCGCAACGATTGGCTCATCACTCACGGCACCGATCACGATTGCACAGGTGAATGCCACGCACTCGGTTGATGGTGATATTACCGGCAACTTTGGCGTGGCAGGCAACACACTGACGACAACCACGCCGTTCACCCTGACGCGCGGTGCAACCGTCACCCTGACGATCACCGGCGTATTGCGGCAAAGCGTACAGCCCGGCGAGACGATCATCAACACCGTCGTTCTGACATCCACCAGTCTGCCCGGTCCGAACCAGGACCTCAGCCCGGACACGACCGGAGTCAGCGATGGAACCGATCGCGAGCGCAGCCGCAGTGCCAGCAGCAGCGTGACGCTTTCCACCGGGCAGAGCGCGTTCAGCAAGGCGCTCTTTGCCACCAGCGCACCACATACGAGCGGCGCGGACATTACCATCGGCGAGATCATCAGTTATACCCTGATCGTCGATCTGCCGGAAGGCACGATCCGCAACCTGGTGTTGACCGACGATCTGCCTGCGGGTCTCGACTATGAGGGATTCACGGTCATCACCGAGGCAGCGCAGAGCGGCGGACTGCTGACGCAGGACTTCGCCGGAACCATTCCGTCGATCACCGTTACCGGCGGCGCGGGCAGCGGCGATGATGTCACCTTAACGTTCGATAGCGACGTTGTGGTGACGGGCGACAACAATGCGGCGAACAACCGCTTCCTGGTCGTAGTGCGCGTGCGGGCGCTCGACGAACCGGGAATGGTCGGGCTGATCCCGCCGGGGCAGACCACCCTGACGAACACTGCGACGATGCGCTACACCGACGGCTCGAACATCACGCGAACGTTCACCGATACCGAAACCGTGCGCGTTGTCGAGCCGCGGCTAACGATCACTAAGAATATTGTTCAAACTGTTGTAAATGCGGGTGATCCGATCACGATCACGCTGACAGTGACAAACACCGGCACATCGGACGCCTTCGATGTCGTCATTACCGACACACTGCCACCCGATTTCGACGCTGCAACCACGACCTTCGGCGCAGCGGGAAGCGACTATCCGACGACGTTCACCCCATCGCGCATAGGTAGCGAGGTGCGCTACGAGGGCGGACCGATCCCGGCTGGCGCAACGGTGACCTTCACCTTCCGCGTCAACCTGACCGGTACAGTGACGCCGGGTGTGACGATCACCAACACGGCGCGCATAGCACGTTCGACCAGTCTGCCGGGCGATGATCCAACGGAGCGGGTGCAGACGCCGGTCGATTCGTCCGATACTATAACCATCCGCAGCAACAGTCTGAGCGGCTTCGTGTATGTCGATGCCGACAACAACGGTGCATTCGACGGCGATGAGACGCCGATCCAGGGCGTCACCATCACGCTCACCGGCATAGACCACTTGGGCAATGCGGTGAACCTCACAGCGACGACGTCGATCACCGGCTACTACCGCTTCGACAATCTGCGTCCGGGAACCTACACGCTGATGGAGACACAGCCGTCCGGCTACCTGGACGGAACCGATGCCATTGGCACACAGGGCGGCACGACCGGCAACGATGTGTTGAGCAACATTGTTCTGCCGGTTGACGCCTCGACCAACGGCGAGAACAACAACTTCGGCGAACTGCTGCCTGCGCGCATCACCGGGTTTGTGTACGAAGACAACAACAATAACGGCAACTTTGAAACCGGTCTTGGTGAAAGCGGCATCTCCGGCGTCACCATCACCCTGAGCGGGACCGATGACCGAGGCAACGGCGTGCTGCTGACGACCACGACCACGATCACCGGCTTCTACACCTTCGACAACCTGCGTCCGGGGACCTACACCGTGATCGAGACCCAGCCGTCCGGCTATCTCGACGGGCGCGACACGGCAGGCACACCCGGCGGCGGTACAACGACCATCAATGACCGGATTACCGGTATCACGTTGACGCCCGGCATGGCCAGCCTGAACAACAACTTCGGCGAACTGCGTCCGGCAAGCCTGTCGGGTCGGGTTTACTACGACGTCAACAACAGTGGCAGCCTCGACGCAGGCGAGCCGGGCATCTCCGGCGTCACCATTACCCTGACCGGTACCGACGATCTGGGCAATCTGGTGACCCTGACGACCACGACCGACGCAAGCGGCGTCTACACCTTCACCAACCTGCGTCCAGGGACCTACACGGTCAGCGAGACCCAGCCGGTCGGCTACTTCGACGGCGCAGAGAGCGTCGGCAGCGCGGGCGGAAGCATCATCAGCAACGATGTCATCGGCAACGTCACCCTGAGCGCAGGCGTTGCAGCGACCGGCTACAACTTCGGCGAACTACTTACGGCACGCATTACCGGGTTCGTGTACGAAGACAACAACAATAACGGCAACTTTGAAACCGGTCTTGGTGAAAGCGGCATCCCTGGCGTCACCATCACCCTGAGCGGCACCGACGACCTGGGCAATAACGTGTTCCTGACGACCACGACCACGATCACTGGCTTCTACACCTTCGACAACCTGCGTCCGGGGACCTACACCGTGATCGAGACCCAGCCGTCCGGCTATCTCGACGGGCGCGACACGGCAGGAACCCTCGGCGGGGATACCAGTCTCAATGACCGGATCGCCGGCATCACCCTGACGTTTGGTGCTGCCAGCCTGAACAACAACTTCGGCGAACTTCGTCCGGCGAGCCTGTCGGGGCGGGTCTACCGTGACGACAACAATAACGGAATACCCGACACAGGCGAACCGGGCATTGGCGGGGTCACCATCACCCTGACCGGCACCGACGACCTGGGCAACCCGGTGAACCTCACGGCGACGACGACGGTGACTGGCTACTACCGTTTCGACAACCTGCGTCCGGGGACGTACACCGTCAGCGAAACGCAACCTGCTGCGTACAACGACGGGATCGATCGCGTTGGGACGGCAGGCGGCATTCTGAGTAACGACCAGATCAGCGACATTGTGCTTGGTGCAGGGATCAATGCCGTGAATTACGACTTTGGCGAACGGGGAACCTTCGTCAGTGGCATCGTTTGGATCGACACCGACCGCGACGGGACACTCGACGGCGGTGAAAACGGGCGACTCGGCGGTGTCACCATCACCCTGCGCGATAGTCTGGGGAACATTGTCGCCACCACGACAACCCTGGCGGACGGCAGCTACCGCTTCGACAACCTGTTGCCGGGCAACTACACCATCGAGCAGACGCAGCCAACCGGCTACGGCAGTTCGACGCCCAATACCCTGAGCGTGACTGTCCCGCTCACAGGGTTGACCGATCAAAACTTCGGTGAGACTGTGAGCACCCTGAGCGGCTACGTGTATGTGGACAGCAACAACAATGGTGTGTTCGATGCGGGTGAAAGCGGCATTGGCGGCGTGACG
>Ga0272447_1000367_pt1 | contig 35224 bp, 28 predicted proteins | sample YNPCB0133_FD_194589 | JGI IMG/M metagenome (GOLD analysis project Ga0272447, IMG submission 194589) | Hot spring microbial mat communities from Yellowstone National Park, WY, United States - YNP-CB-013-3 | ecosystem: Environmental > Aquatic > Thermal springs > Hot (42-90C) > Sediment | place... | reverse complement strand
CATGACCAGCGAAACACCGCGCACGCTGCAGGAGGTACTGGAGCGCGCACCGAGCGTGCAGGAGTTGCTCTACCACAACCCGACCGGCGCCCGGGTCTACCCCGTCGTCCCCCCTGAGTTCACCAACTGGCGGGACGAACAGCACGCCTGGCGGGATACCGTCTGCCTCTTCGACCTCTCCTACCACATGACGGACCTTTTCCTGCGTGGTCCCGATGCCTTCGCCCTCCTCCGCCAGCTCGGCATCAACTCCTTCGAGGGCTTCCAGCCCGGGCAGGCCAAGCAGTACGTCCCCGTCTCCCCCGCGGGGTACGTCATCGGCGACGTCATCCTCTTCTACCTGGAGGACGGTACTTTCCAGCTGGTCGGCCGCCCCTCCGTCCATAACTGGGTCCAGTTCCACGCCGCGACCAGCGGTGCCGCCGTCTCCTTCGAGCGCGACGAGTGGTCGGTCGCCGATCCCCACAAGCCGCGCAAGACCTTCCGCTTCCAGATCCAGGGCCCCAACGCCCCCATGCTCCTCGAGAAACTGCTCGGCGGCCCCCCACCCGACCTCCCCTTCTTCCACTTCACCCGCGTCTCGATCGCCGGCAAGCGCGTCGGCCTCCTCCACCACGGCATGAGCGGGGTGGCCGGCGCTGAGTTCTTCGGCGATTTCGCCGATGGCCCCGCCGTCAAGGCCGCCATCCTCGAAGCCGGCAAGGAGTTCGGCATCCGCCATGTCGGTAGCCGCGCCTATGCGACCAACACATTGGAATCCGGCTGGATTCCCAATCCGCTGCCGGCGATCTACACCAGTCCGGCGCTCGAGGCCTACCGGCGGTGGCTCCCCGCGACGGCCTACGAAGCGATCGGCTCGCTGGGTGGAAGTTTCGTCAGTCCCCGGATCGAAGACTACTACCTGACCCCGTGGGATCTGGGGTATGGTCGCCTGATCAAGTTCGATCACGACTTCGTCGGCCGAGCCGCCCTCGAGCGGCTCACGGACCAGCCACACCGCAAGAAGGTGACGCTGGTCTGGGATCCGGACGAGGCCGCGCGCGTCATCAGCAGTCTCGTCACGCACCCCAAGGGCCAGCGCTCCAAGTACTTCGATCTCCCCTTGGCCCAGTACGCGACTTGGATGTACGACGCTGTCCTCAACGATGCTGGAGAAGTCGTCGGCTTTGCGATGTTCACCGGCTTCTCCTCGAACGAGGAGCGGGTGCTCTCGCTGGCGACGGTGCGCTCGGAGTATGCCCAGGAGGGGACGCGACTGCGCGTGGTCTGGGGAGAGCCGAACGGGGGCTCGCGTAAGCCGTCGGTCGAGCGGCACGTGCAGACTGAGGTGTGGGTGACGGTCGGTCCCGCCCCCTACGCGGAACCAGCCCGCCGCTACCGCGAGCAAGTCGCCCGCGCCCGCCGGTCGTAACGGACGCGTACGACGCCAACCGAGTCTCGCCACGAGCCCCCGTGTTGCGCCGGGGGCTCGCTCTTCTCCGAACGATAAGAAGTGGGCTGGCAGAGCACGGACAGCGTTCGTACACTCTCTCACCAGGAAGGTGCGCGACGAGATGGAAGAGACGGCTCTGCCGACCATACGCTTCCTCTTGGAGGAGCGAGAAGCGAAGTGGCTGCATCCGCGGGCCACGTCCAGTCGGCACGCCAAGCGTCAGCAACCGGAGCCGGAATGCCCGTTCCGCACGCCCTATCAACGCGATCGTGATCGGGTCATTCATTCGAAAGCATTCCGCCGTCTCAAGCACAAGACACAAGTGTTCATCGCACCACCCGGGGATCACTACCGGACCCGTTTGACGCACACGCTCGAAGTCACGCAAATCGCCCGGACGATCGGCCGTGCACTCCGCCTCAACGAGGATCTCATCGAAGCGATCGGCCTCGCTCACGATCTGGGTCATACGCCGTTCGGTCATACCGGCGAGCGTGCTCTCGCCGCTGTTTTTCCCGGTTTTCGCCACAATGAACAGAGCTTGCGAGTCGTCGATCGTTTGGAGCGCGATGGCCAAGGGCTCAACCTGACCGAGCAAGTGCGGGACGGTATCCTGCGTCACTCGAAGACGATAGAAAGTATCAGTAGCCCGATCGCCGGCTGGCCTTCGACGCCGGAAGGACAAGTGGTCAAGATCAGCGACGGTATCGCCTACATCAATCACGATCTCGACGACGCCCTTCGCGCTGGCCTGATCACCCTGGCCGATGCCCCAGCGGACGTGCTCGACACCCTCGGACGAACGCACGGAGAGCGGATCCATCGTCTCGTCGCCGATGTCGTCGCGACCTCTGCTCCCCTGCTCGACGAGTGCACTCCTGGCCAACCAGTCATTCGTCTGTCGCCGGAGATGGAAAGAGCAGCCAATCAGTTGCGTCGCTTCCTGTTCGAGCGCGTCTACGAGCCACTCAACCGGTTGGAAGAGACGCGAAAGGCGGAGCGGATCATCCAGTTCCTCTTCGAGCACTTCGTCACGCATCCGGACGAGATGCCAGCCACGTTCCGCCAGATGCTCGAGAACGAGTCGGTCGAACGCATCGCTGCTGATTACGTCGCGAGCATGACGGATCGCTACGCGCTCGCTTGCTTCGAAGCGATCTGGCTACCGCGCTTTTGGACATTCCTCGGATAGATCGATGGGACGCCAGGACGTCGAACGAGTCCGAGAAGCCATCGATATCGTCGACCTGATCGGCGGGTACATCCAGCTGCGCAAAGCCGGGAAAAACTTCAAGGCTCTTTGTCCTTTTCACCAGGAGAAAACCCCCTCTTTTTATGTTTTTCCCGAAACGCAATCGTTCTATTGCTTCGGCTGTGGGGCGAGCGGTGACGCGATCAGCTTCCTGATGCGCATCGAGCAACTCGACTTCCGCGATGCCCTCGAGCGACTGGCCGAGCGGGCAGGGATCACGCTCTCGCCACCCCGACCGGAGGAACGTGCCGAAGACGAGCAGCGTCGCCGACTGGCCGAACTGAATCGCTTGGCCGCGGCATGGTTCGCGCACGTGCTGTGGGGGACATCGTTCGGTGAGGCAGCGCGTTCCTACCTCGAACGGCGCGGTATCGATCGCCCTACCGCCGAGCGCTTCGGGCTCGGCTACGCACCCGATGCGCCCAGTGCACTCGCCCGTTACCTCTCTCAGCACGGTGCCGGACCGGAGGAACTCGTCACTGCCGGCCTCGTCGCGCGCCGAGACGATGGCTCTCTCGTAGACCGCTTCCGCAACCGACTCATCTTCCCCATCCGAGACCGACACGGTACCATCCTCGGCTTCGGAGGACGCACGTTGGGCGAGGCACAACCCAAATACCTCAACTCGCCACAAACCCCACTGTTCGACAAAGGAAGTGTGCTGTACGCGATCGATCTCGCCGAGGAGTCGATTCGCCAGCAGCGTACCGCAATCGTGGTCGAAGGCTATCTGGATGCGATCACAGCGCATCAGTTCGGCTACTCGAACACCGTCGCCTCGCTCGGCACCGCCTTGACCGAGCGGCAGGGGAGACACCTCCGCCGTCTCGCCGACCGTATCCTGCTCGCGCTCGATGCCGATGTCGCCGGACGCCAGGCGACCTTGCGTGGATTGGAGCTGCTTCGCCACGCTCTCGCCGAGGGAGAGCGTGCCGTCGTCGATCCCCGCCAACTCATTCGCTTCGAGCGCACCCTGGATGTCGAACTCGCCGTCGTGGTGCTCCCGGAGGGCCTCGACCCCGACGATCTCATCCGGCAAGATCGCACCCGTTGGGACGAAGCGCTCGCCCATGCAGTGCCGCTCGTCGATTACTACTTGGACGTGCTCCTCGGTGAGCAGCCTCCCGCGAATCCTCGAGCGGCCACCGCGTTGCTCCAACGCATCGCCCCGCTCCTCCTCGAACTCGGCGACCAGGTTCAGGTCGATCTCTACACGCGTTCGGTTGCGGCCCGGCTGCGTCTGCCTGAAGAGACGGTTCGACGCCTTCTCGCCTCGCTCCGACGCCAACCGACTCGAGAACCCTCACCCAAGACGACAGCAGCGGCAATCCTTCGGCCGCTCTCCACCGAGCAGCAATTCGTCGGCCTTCTCCTACGCTATCCCGAGGCAGCAGCCCTTCTGGTCGGCGAAATCGACCTGGAGACGATCACCGATGCCCGTTATCGCGAACTCGTCAGCCTGCTCCTCGCCGGTCAACCGCTCGACGACGCAGCGCTAGCCGAGGATCTCCGGGACGACATCGCCCAGCTGCGCCAGCGATTCGCGACACAACCCGACCTCCCAGTGCCGCTCGCTCGCCAGGCTATCCGGGAAGCCTTTCGCAGGCTCCGTCGCGAACGTCACGACGAGCGGTTGCGTTTGCTCCTGAGCGAGGTTCGCGATGCCGAAGAGCGGGGAGACCGGGACGAACTCCGGCGTGCGTTGGAGTTGATCGAAGCGCTCAAGCAGCGCTTCCCCGAGTTCTATCCGGAACGCAGCCCCTATTTCCGCGATACGCGGGATCCGGTCAACTGATGGCGAGAGAACGGCGTAGCGCCTCGACGAGTGCCTCGTCTTGCTCTGGCAAGACGGTCCGGGCATCCAGGAGCAGGCGGTCGGCTTCGACTCGCCCCACGACAGGCGGCTGGCCAGTACGCAAGCGGCGCGCGAGTTCCTCGACGGTCAGGCCAGGCACGACCTCGGCGATCGCTTCTGCCCCCAGTGCGAGCGCCCGGCTGGGAAGGGTTTCACCGGGCAAGGATCCTCCACCGACCGTCGCGTCGGTCGCGACGATCTCCGTCTCGACCAGGTCCCGGAGCGCCGATTGCCAGGTCTGGCAACGCGCCTCCAACGCAGCGAGCGGTGTGGCGATCATGCGCCAGACGGGAATCTTCTCGATCGCTTCCCCACGCAGGTAATGTCGCAGAGTCACCGCAGTACCCGCTAACGCGGTCTTGTCCGCCCGGAGCGCACGCGCCAGCGGGTGTCGCTCGACCTGGTCGATGAGTTCTCGCCTCCCAACGATGATGCCTGCCTGTGGACCGCCGAGCAACTTGTCGCCTGAGAAACAGACCAGGTCGGCGCCGGCAGCGATCGCTTCTTGGACAGTCGGTTCGTGGGCGAGCCCATAGGCTGCAGTATCGAGCAATGCGCCGCTCCCGAGGTCCTCGATGAGCAGAAGTCCACGCGCATGAGCCAGTTCGGCGAGTTCTCCGAGCTCCGGTTGTACCGTGAAGCCGATGATCCGGAAATTGCTCCAGTGGACAGAGAGAATCGCCGCCGTGTCATCGCTGATCGCTTCGGAATAGTCGCGGACGTAGGTCCGATTGGTCGTCCCTACCTCGACGAGCCGGGCACCGCTTTGGCGAAGAACGTCGGGAATCCGGAAACCGCCTCCGATTTCCACGGCCTGGCTGCGCGAAACGAGAACTGCCCGGCCGGCGCAGAACGTGCTCAAGACGAGCAAGACAGCAGCTGCGTTGTTGTTGACGACGAGCCCAGCCTCGGCTCCCGTCAGAAGCGAGAGGAGCTGACTGAGTTCGCTCATCCGTCCGCCCCGCCGCCCACTCTCTAACTCGATCTCCAGCGCCGTGTAGCGGCCTGCCACCTCCGCCATGGCACGCGCCGCCTCATCGCTTACCGGCGCCCGGCCGAGGTTGGTATGAATGATGACGCCGGTCGCATTGATCACCGAGCGGAGGCGTGGCTGGGACAGCTTTTGGAGTTTCCGTTGCAGGACAGCGACGACATCACCGGTCGCACGGCCAGCCAGGATCGCCTGGCGAGCTTCCTCCAAAACGAGCTGTGCCAGACGCGTCAGGCTCCGCGCCCCGACTTCTCGTGCATACGGTGCGATCGCCGGATGCTGGATCAGTGAGGAGACCGACGGCAGCGCGCGCAGTCGCTGCTGCTCGACCCTCGTCGGCGCGCTCTTCTCATCGCCCATGATGCGACTCCGCCTGGAACAAAAAAGGCCGGTTCGACCGGCCCCCGCAGTCGGGGAGAGAGGATTCGAACCTCCGACCTCCGCGTCCCGAACGCGGCGCGCTAACCGGGCTGCGCCACTCCCCGTCCAACCGCAAGCAGTATAGCAGACTGGCTAAGACGCTGCCAAGGAGCGTTGGCGCCGAGTCATCGTCCTCCGCTAGAATTGAGCATGCGTTGGGGTGTGCGCCCGCGTAGCTCAGGGGAAAGAGCCGGGGCGTCCTAAGCCCTGTGGTCGGGGGTTCGAGTCCCTCCGCGGGCGCCGAGCACGCGAGCCTCGCGCCACCGGTCCCCCTCCGGTGGTTTTCTTTCGGGCGCGTGCGGAAGAGAGGGAGCGAGAAAGGCGTGGAGCCCACCCGCGAACACTGGGAGTTCTTCCCAGCCCCGGGAATCCAGCGCGTCGCGATGCTCAGCGTGCATACATCACCGCTCGCCCAGCCTGGCATCGGCAGCGCTGGCGGGATGAACGTCTATATCCGGGAACTGAGTCGGCATCTCGCCCAGCGCGGCGTCGCAGTCGATATCTACACTCGCCGTGATCATCCTGCCGTCCCACCGCTCGTCGAGCCGTTCCCGGGTGTTCGCGTCTACGCGCTCGACGCTGGGCCCGCCACCGCCTTACCGAAGGAACAGCTCTTCTGCTATCTCCCCACGTTCGTGAGCGAACTGGCCTATCTCGTCCATCGCCAGCAACTCTCCTACGATATTGTCCACGCCCATTACTGGCTCTCTGGTTGGGCTGCGCACCTCTTGCAGCGCTATTGGGACGTACCGTTCGTGCACATGTTCCACACCCTGGCTGTCCTCAAGAACAGTGTGCAGGCGAGTCCACCGGAATCGGTGCTCCGTCTCCAGGTCGAGCAGGGCCTGGCGCGGGTCGCCGATGCGATCATCGCGGCCAATCCGGACGAGCGCGAGACGATCGTCAACGAACTCGGCGCGCCACCTTCTCGGCTGTGTACCGTGCCACCGGGTGTCGACGCGGAGCACTTCCGACCCCTCGATCGTGCAGCCGCCCGCAGTCGACTGGGAATTCCGCCCGATCGCCCGGTCGCTCTCTTCGTCGGTCGGATCGACCCGGTCAAGGGAATCGACGTTCTGTTGCGCGCCTGGCAACGGATCGCGCAAGAACTGGCGCCGCGCCAGCCGCTCCTCCTCTTCCTCGGCGGTGGATTCGATTCCTCAGCTGGGTTGCGACCGGACGCAGCCCTCTCGAGCATCATGGCTGATGCCCGCGAACTCGGCATCGCCGAAACCGTCCGCTTCCTCGGTTCGCGACCACAGGGAGAACTCCCGCTCTTCTACAATGCAGCAGACGTGTGCCTGATCCCCTCCCACTACGAGTCGTTCGGCCTCGTCGCCGTCGAATCGATGGCCTGCGGCACGCCGGTCGTCGCCAGTCAGGTCGGCGGCTTGCGTTTCAGCGTCGAACACGAGGTTTCCGGTTTGCACGTTCCACCCAACGACCCCGCCGCACTGGCAACCGCGACTGTTCGTGTTCTCACCGACCACCAGTTCCGCACGCGCTTGCAAGTCGGTGCTCGGCAGGCCGCGCTCCGTTTCTCCTGGCATCGGGTCACGACAGTCGTCGCCAGGCTCTACGAGCAGGTCGCGCGCCGCGGGATCCTCCAACCATGCGGCACGACAGGATAGAGGGAGGCGACAGACGGGATGGCCGTCTTCTGCGTTTCCTCGGAAGTCTTCGAGCAGTTTCCCGACTATTTGGTCATCGTGCTCGTCGCTGACCGAGTCGAGAACCGGCGGCACATCGAACAAGCCCGCACACTACTCGCGGAAAGCGCCCGTCTCGCCTGGGAGCGCTGGCGAGCGATCGACCCTAAGGCCTTGCCGGAGATCGACGTCTGGCGACGGGCATTTCGCCGGCTCGGCTGGTCCGCCAGTACGTATCAGAGTTCGGTCGAAGCGCTCGTCCGCCGGACACTGAAGGGTAACCCTCCCCCGAGCATCAACCCGGCCGTCGATCTCGCCAATGCAGCGTCGCTCCGTTTTCTCGTCCCCATCGGCGCGCACGATCTGGCCACCGCTCCGAACGGCCTGACCGTCCGTGCGAGCCTTCCTGGCGATCGCTTCCTGCCTCTCGGTGACGGCGCACCCGAAGAGCCGGAGGTCGGAGAAATCGTGTACGTCCATGACCACGACGTCCGGACTCGGCGCTGGGTGTGGCGCCAGAGCCGGACCGGCCTCGTCACGCCGGATTCGCGCACGATTCTCTTCCCGATCGATGCCTTTCAGGGTGTCACGGCGGCCGCTGCCGTCGCAGCCGCCGATTGGCTCAGCGAGCAACTCCAGTCACTGCTCGGTGCGACCGTGCAGCGCGGCCTCGTCGAGGTGAACCAACCGGTCTTCGACTCTGCCCTCGGCGATGCAATCAGCTGAGACCGAGTCGAACACGCTCGGTAGGCGATGGCCCATCGCTGGCATCATCCACTCTTGACGAGGCGTCGGAGACTTGCTACTCTCACAAAAGATGCGGGCTCGACCGAAGGATGCAGGAGATGAGCGAACGTGCACGAGCCCTCGATCGGATGACGTCGGCCCAGCAGTCGCGCTGCTCGGCACGAGCCCCGCGTCGTGTCTATCCCCTGAAACGCTGTTCCCTCACGAGCTGAGACACTCCAGACAACAACCGATCGACATCTCGTCGGGCACCCGGCGATGAGCGGGCAAGTATGTCCCGGGAAACAGCGCACTCATCGCGGTGCTGCGGCGCGGACTCGAGTCGTTTTGCGTGATGCAACGAGGAGGGAACAGCATGCTCCGCGGAACGTTCGTTGCCTTGATCACGCCCTTCGCTGGTGAGGAGATCGACGAGCCGCGACTGCGCGACCTCGTCGACTGGCTCATCGCCAACCGGGTCGATGGACTGGTCCCCTGCGGAACGACCGGCGAGACGCCGAGTTTGTCCGATACCGAATGGCAGCGCGTCGCGGCGGTCGTGATCGAGCAGGCGGCGGGCCGCGTCCCGGTGATCGTCGGTACGGGAACTACTTCCACGATGGTCACGATTGAACGAACCCGCCTGGCGCGCGAGTTGGGTGCGACCGCTGCCATGGTCGTCATGCCTTACTACAACAAGCCACAGCAAGAGGGTTTATACCGTCATGTCGCCGCGATCGCCGATGCGGTCGACCTCCCGCTCGTCATCTATAACGTCCCGAGTCGGACCGGCGTCAATCTCGCTCCCGAGACGGCACGTCGCCTGCTGGATATCGCACCGGTCATCGCCTTCAAGGACTCGAGTGGGTCGCTCGACCAGGTGAGCGAACTCGTCCTGGCGGTGGGTGATCGAAGCTCGGTGTTGAGCGGCGACGATTCGCTCACGTTACCGATCATTGCTGTTGGCGGCCAAGGGGTCGTCTCTGTCCTGGCGAACATCGCCCCTGCGGCCACGGCAACGATGGTTCGCGCAGCACTCGACGGCGACCTCGCCCGTGCACGCCACCTCCACGGTGAACTCTTCCCGCTGGCTCGCGCACTGTTCATCGAGACCAACCCGGTGCCGGTCAAGACGGCAGCGGAACTGTTGGGGTTGTGCAGCGCGACTGTTCGTCTCCCTCTCGCACCGCTGGCTCCGGCCAACCGCGAGCGGCTGCTCGCTGCGCTGGCCAGCTGTCCACACACTGCTTCGCTTCTCGCACGACCGACGGGGGAGGCTACGTGATGCTCCGCCTCGCGCTCACCGGTGTCACCGGACGAATGGGACGCGCTGTCCTCGAACTGGCCGCGAGCGCTCCGGATATCCAGCTCGTACGTGGGCTCATCCGTCCAGCGCGTGATCCCCACGAGGTCGCTGCACAGCTCCCAGCACCTCTCCCGCTCACCAGCCGAGTGGCCGAACTCGTCCAGGGAGCTGATGTAGTGGTCGACTTCAGTCATCCGGCCGTGACCGTAGCGGTCGCGGAGGCCGCAGCGCACGCGGGTATCCCGCTGGTGAGCGGGACGACCGGCTTGAGCGAACACGACCAGGCGGTCATCCTGCGGGCCGCCCAGCACGTTCCTGCCGTCCAGGCCGCCAACTTCAGCCTCGGCATCGCTCTCTTGCACTGGTTTCTCCCCGAACTCGTCGCGCGCTTGCCGACCTGGGATGTCGAACTGATCGAGCGGCACCATCGGCACAAGCGAGATGCTCCCTCCGGGACGGCGCTCGCGCTGGCACGAACACTGCTCGCCGCGCGCGAGCCCGCTCCCAGCCCGCTGGTCTACGGCCGCGGGCCGGGGACCGCCCCTCGGCAACCCGGCGAAGTCGGCATCCATGCCGTCCGTGCCGGTGGCGAAGTCGGTCGGCACACTGTCCTGCTGGCGACCGACGACGAGGCGATCGAGGTGACCCACTGGGTGCAGAGTCGCCGGGCCTACGCGCGGGGTGCCCTCGAAGCAGCGCGCCGGCTCATCGGCCGACCACCTGGACTGTACAGCCTGCAGGATCTCGTCACCTGAGTGACTATGGGCGGCCAAGCTCCGCAAACTGCTCTCGGCCGCCCATAGCCAAGGGAACCGATCCGCGGTAGCATCATTCGAGAGAACAGGACCTGAACCAGGAAAGACAGGTACGGTATGCCGGGGATGCAGTTCGGGATTCATGTCGGTCCGCAAAACACGACGACTGACGAACTCCGCCAGCTCTGGCGCTTCGCTGATGCCCATGGTTTCTCCTGGTTTTCGGTCTGGGATCACTTTTATGCCCGGACATCCGACCGCATCCCACATTACGAGGCCGTCGCCCTGCTCGCTGCACTCGCTTGCGATACCCAGCGAATCCGGTTCGGTTGCATGGTTTTCGCCGTTCAGTTCCGCAACATCGGCCTGTTGGCCAAATCGATCGTGACCATCGATCACTTGAGCAACGGGCGATTGGAGATCGGGCTGGGCGCTGGGTGGCATGAGCCAGAATATCGCGCCTTTGGCTACCCGTTCCTGTCGGATCACGAGCGACTCGATCAGCTGGAAGAAGGAATCACGGCCTTGCGCCGGCTCTTCCAGGAAGATGCAGTGACGTTCGAGGGTCGCTGGATTCAGCTCCGTGAGGCCCGTGTCTATCCGAAACCGCTCCAGCCGAGGCTGCCGCTGTGGATCGGGGGTGCCGGTGAGCGCCGGACAGCCCGCATCGCGGCACGACATGCCGATGGCTGGAACATTCCCTACGTCAGCCCCGAAGGCTTCCGCCAGAAGCGAGCGGCGCCGGAGCACTGGTGCGCGGTCGAAGGGCGCGATCCCGCGACGCTCCAGATCGCCGTTCAGGTCGGGCTCTACATGGCAACGGAAGACGACGAGCGGACCGTGTCTCGTCTCCGGGAGCGGCTGGTCGAACAGGTCGGGCCACAAGCCCTCGAGCAGCCAGGCTGGCTCATCGGTGGCCCCGAGCGCATCCGCGAGCTGCTGGCGGAGTATCGCGAGGCCGGAGCGAACTGGATCAACGTGACGATCCGGCCGCCGGTCGATTTCGAAGCACTCCAGGCATTCGTCGAACGCGTGATGCCGCACTTCGCGAGCTGACCCTTCTGAATAGTCGGCCTGCGGGAGACACCACTTCGTCTCGCGGTGCCCTCCAGGGCATCAGCCCGCGCCCTGCCGCACGTTGCCGTCGCCACGACCGTGCTGAGTTGGCGAGACCGTCCGGCGCTCGCTCCGCCACGAACGCCTCTCGCGTCGCGCTCTCTCGAGGCTGACCACGATCAGCCTTGGGCAAGCAGGGTTACAGCGCTACGGCGAGTCGACCTTTTCCCTACTGTATCGTGCGGGCCCTCGTGCCGTACCATTGAATGAGACGGTGCTGCGTTCAGCACCGAGGTAGGGTCGGCAGTGTTTCGAGGATTCGCCTCGCTCGTCACCATCGCTGTCCTGTTCGGTGCTGCGCTCGCCGCGACGGTTGTGCCGACGACCTGCACCTGCGGCGCAGCAGCCCCGCATCCGCACGCCCTCTTCGAGTTGCCCGGTCACTATCATGGTTCGCCTGCTGAGCACGCGTCGACCAGTGATCTTCCGGACGGTCCGATCGTGACGGCACCAGCGATGCCTTTCGCGCTCGGCACGCTCGTACCGGTTGTCGCCACCGCCATCCTCACTCTTCAGCTCGGCGTTGGCCGGTTTCCCTTGTTTCTGACCGGCACCGTTCCACCCGGTGTCGTCTATCGCCCACCGATTCCGCCCCCACGCTGATGAGCGGCGCGGATGCTCGCTCGTCCTGCTCTCGGGAGCAGGGGAAATGCCCGTTCATCGAGGATGGTTCATATGGTGCGCCGCTTGGCCCTGATCGTGGTTCTCTTGCTAGCGACGCTCTCGATCGTCTGGAGTGCGCTGGCCGCTCCGCGCGTTTTGCCGCGCCTGCGCCTGGCTCCAGGTTTCGGGCTCGAGGATCCGAGCGGCAGGCTGGTCTCCAGCGACAGCCTACGCGGACAGATTCTCATCGTCACCTTCGGCAGTGCCGAGTGTGGGGCCGACTGCGCGAGTCGCGGCCAACTCCTCGCCACAGCCGCCGCGGGAACGGAGACCACTGGGGGTGTGGAATTGATCTGGATCGCCAGCGAGTCGGCTTCCCGCGAGAAACTCGCTGCACTGAGCGAGACGCTCGCTACGCACGGGCAACCATGGTTAGTCCTGGGGAGTTCGGACCAGCGCGCGTTGGATCTCACACTGAGCGGCTTCCGCGTGCCCCGGCGCCCCGACGGGACGGTCGACCCGATCATCGTCGTCGTCGATCCGCTCGGGATCGTCCGTGCCGAGTACCGGATCGAGCCGTCACCAGCGGTGCTGGCCCGCGATCTCGAAGCACTCGAGCGGGAGATCCGCGAGAGCCAGGGTATGCGGCGCTATCTCTACGAGGCGGCTCACCTGTTCCGATGCTACGTTTGAGGAGTCTCGATATGCCTACGCGACCATGGCTTCGTCGCCTCGTCGTCGCCGAACTCGCGGCCATCGCCATCGTCCTCGCTGTCGTCGGCTGGTACGTCTGGCAGTCGCGGGCAGCCCCGTCGCTGAACGGGATGCTGCTTGACCCGCCCCAAGAGATCCCCGCCATCCAACTCACCGGGAGCGACGGCCAGCCTCATGCCTTGACCGACTTCCAGGGGAAGGTGACGGTCGTCTTTTTCGGCTACACGCACTGCCCGGACGTCTGCCCGATGACTGCCTCGACGATGGCCCGCGCACGCGCCATGCTCGGCAACCAGGCCGATCGCGTGCAGCTCGTCTTCGTCTCGGTCGACCCGGAACGCGATTCCCCTGAACGGCTGGCGAGCTATCTGGCGAAGTACGACCCGACATTCCTGGGGCTGACCGGAGACGAGGATCGGATCCGCGAGTTGGCCACCGTCTTCGGTGTCCACTATGCCAAGGTGGAATCGACGTCCGCCCTGGGATACTTGGTGGAGCATACCTCGTCCAGTTTCGTCTTGGATACCCAGGGGAAACTGCGAGCCGTCCTCCCGTTCGGGCTCACCCCGGAGCAGGTGGCGAGCGACCTCCGTGCCCTGTTGCGTCGCTGAGCGTGTTGCTCGATCGGCAACAGTCGACTGAGGAGGTCATGAAGATGCGTACGGTGCTCGATCGAATCCGAGGTTGGTTCGTACTCGCATTGACGGTCGTTCTCGCTTCGCTTGTCGTGAGCGCGTGTCGTGGGACCGAACCGACACCGACGCCTGCTCCCAGCCCAACGCCGGCTGCGGCAGTGCAGCCGAGTCCGACCCCGCAGCCGACACCGACGGCTACCCCGACTCCGACCCCCATGCCGACGCCGACCCCAATGGCGGCAACGCCGACGATGGGGCACGGCATGAGTGGACACGGTATGGGCAGCGCCATGCCGACCGTCGGCAACGAATTCCAGGCCGGCATGCTGGTCATCCGCAACGTCTGGGCACGTCCCGCAATGCAAGCCGATGCCCTGAGCGCTGTCTACATGGTCATCGAGAACACGGGAGACCAACCTGACCGCCTGCTGCACGCTCACTGCGATGTCGCCGGGACGGTCGAGCTCCACGAAACCAAGATGGAAGGCGGTGTCATGAAAATGCAGCCGGTCGACGGCATCGATATCCCCGCCAAGGGGACGGTCGAGCTCAAGCCCGGTGGGCTGCACATCATGCTGATCGGTTTGACGCGCGACTTGAATCCCGGTGACGAGATCGAGGTCGAGCTTCACTTCGAAAAGCTCGGTCATGTTCCGGTGAAAGCGGTGGTCCAAAAGCCGTAAGCCGAGCGTGGCACCGCGAATCGATCAGGGGCAGGATCGACCTGCCCCTGCATCGTTTTCCTCCTCCGCCAGTGCACCGTCCGCTCCGGTCGTCGCCTCGTCTGTTAAGGTCCTCCCGTTGCGCGCTCGGAGACACGCCGCGCGGCTCGCCCCGCTCGTGCAGCAATGCGCTGCGCTGCCTGGCGCATTGCCAGGCCCTCACCGATTACCGCCAGAGAGACTGCAGGCTGCCCGTCCCCTCCCGATTGCGCTGTTCCCGCACGAAACGATCGCGAGCAGCGAACGGGTGCGCTTGACGAGGCAGATTTCTCTGCTATTCTGTTTCCGGAAAACTTCGACTTCTTTCTCACAGGTCGCGTGGAGCGATCAGAATGCGCACGGAGTTTCGATACCGGCAGCAGACGCTTGTCAGCTGGCTCCTTCTCACCCTCCTTCTGCTCGCTGCCTGTAACCGAGCCGGCACAGCCACACCGACCCCCTCGCCCCACCCGGCGATCGCTGAGCGTTGGGTCGCCACGGGACCTGTTACACCCGTGAAGGCGGGAAACACGCCAGTGGTCCTCACGGTCCGCGTGCCGGCCGACACGAGCGTGAGCGAGATCGAGCTCCGCATCACGCCCCCCGAAGGCCAGCCCCAAACGTTGGGACCTTATTCTGTCCAGCCGGGCCAAACCATTCAGGTGGAAGTCGACCCGACTCAGCTCGGCGGCACCGACACCGTCGGCGAGTGGCGCGCCGAATGGATCGACCCGGCGCAGCCGGACCGCGTGCTCGCCGCTGTCTCCTTCACGACCCGATCGGCTCGGGCGATCACCTGGCAGTCGAGCGTCCCACGCACCTCGATACCCGCTGGCGACTGCAGAACCAACCGCACGATCGTGGAACTCGGCATCCGCGCGAGAGGGGCCGACTCCGACGAGTCGTTCATGGTCTATGCCGTCATCGAGTCGCCAAGCGGTCAGAAACTGAGCTTGCCGCCGATCGAGATTTCGGGGGATCAGTGGTCGACCCTGCGAGCCTCTCTCTGCAGTGTCGTCCCGCGTGCCGAACAGTTGTCTGGAACGTGGACGGTCCGTTGGTATCGCAGCGACCAGCCGACTCGCCCCATCCTGAGTGACTCGTTCAGCGTGCTACGCGCACCGACTCCGACCGCGACGCCGTTGCCGAGTCTCGAGTGGCGCGTACCCACTGAACCGGTCCAACCGTACGACTGTGGTGCGGCGGTCGACATTCAAGTGCGCAATACTGCACCGGGGAACCAGGTGACGCCTGTCGTCGTGCAAGCCATACCACCTGGCAAAGGTCCCGTCGATCTCGCCAGGGTGGAACTGCGGGGAAACGAGTGGGTAACCGTCAGCTTGGTCTATTGTCAGGCAGCTGGTGGAGCGGAGATCGCTGGCAGCTGGGCCGTTCGAGCGGTCGATGCAGCGGCCCGCCAGGTCGAGTTCGGCCGCGCGACGTTCGAGGTGCGAGCCATACCAGCGCCGACCCAACCACCTGCCCCCAAGCCACAGCCGCAGCCACAACCAGCGCCACCACCGCCCCCGCCACCGCGAGCATCGGTCGATACCGACGGCGATGACCTACCCGACGACGAGGAGCTGAGTTTCGGTACCGACCCGTACAACTCGGACAGCGACGGGGATGGGCTCTCCGATGGCTCGGAAGTGTATTTTTACGGCACCGATCCGCGGAAGCGCGATACGGACGTCGACGGGTTCACTGACTTTGAAGAAATCCTGCAAGGCAGCGATCCCTGGGATCCCTGCAGTCCCTGGCAGTTCGCGTACAACTGCCAGCAGTAGCTCGGGAAAATGACGGTACGGACATGTTCCAGCGACCGCGGAATCGACCGTCCAGCGAGACGATCGACCGTGTCCGATCGATCACCAGGCGGTAGCGCAAGCCCCGCACCGCCTCGATACCGTCGAGGAATTTTCATGCCTGGAGCTTCGCCCGGATCCATGTTCCGTTCACCTATTGCGTATTATCCTCCAGGAACGTTTCTTCGCTCCCGGCTGCAAGCAAGAGCTGTTCGCGCTTGCCCACCCGACCCAGTACCTGCTCGGACGTTAGTGGGTCAGGCAAACCAGACAGTGGATGTCGCGGCGATCGCCGTTGGAGGCGGACCCCCAGGGTTCGACCACTCAGGTCTGCGGACGCTTCAAGTTGCAGAGAGGCGACGCGCAGCATAACCTCGATAGTCAAACCCTCAATCGACGACTTTCCGAAGGCTGCCTGTACCAATCGAGATCCAGTGGACGTACCGCAATCGAAGGTTGGCAATCCGCCTTGCCTTCTTCGAACGACTCTCCGATCTCTTCGAGTGCGAGTTCAGGCACCGGAGGGGGTGGACGGGGACAGCATGTGCCTCTGAAGATTCTGGAAGAAGAAGGGCCACATGATACTGCTAGTCGAGCATCAGGCGTCGTGCGCTTCCCTCTCATGGACGAGGCAGGCTAACCCAGGATTCGCCAGCAGGCCGCGAGTCTGGACCAATAGTCACAGGTACAGTGCAGGCCTTCGCCTGGTTCCCCCCAAAGGAGTGATCGCACCTAGATCCTGCATGGCTCGACAGCCTTCCAACCCGGGGCCGAGGGGGAGATCGGGAACGATCCAACTGAGAATCGCCTCAAAAACAGAAATCCTCGCGCCCAGGGAGTCACCAGGCAATCGCGATCCCTGGTGCCGAGCTAACGAAATGGCTCCGACCATGATTCGAACAGCGCGGGGCGCATCCAGTCTGCTGGGCAGATGGCTCGGTTCGCTTGCCCTCGCAGGAGAAATTCTGGCAAAAGGTAGAGCCCCGTTTCGATCGACGGGTGAGGCCTTGCGATACAGGCGGCACGCATCCGATACTGTAGGGAATCGAGATGGGCGAAGGGAGCAAAAGCCTTCCCGCCAGCTGCGACTCTACCCAGTTCCAACCTCTGCCCAAGGAGTGACCGCCCGCACGCTGGGCGGAAGCGTCGCCATTCGGCGAGTAAAAGGTTTTGTCGCGAGGGAGACAGGGGGCCCCGATGTCGGCTTCTCTCGAAATCAGCCGATGTGCTGTAGGGACGGATCGGCTCGAGCACACGAGACGATACGGACTGACCACCTAAAGCAGCGGGGCACTATCTCCTGCAGTGAGGAGATATCCTCATGGACGAGAGACCAAACACTGGTCATACTTCTGACTGGAAACATCACGTCGCGGGTATATCAGTCCGTAACCATCCTCACCGAATAGGTAGGGGAGAATTAACGTGATTATATCCAGTTTCTACACGAACCAGCTCCGGACTCGGCTGACTTTGCCTGGCTCGGGTCCGCGCTCCGGTACTGCAACCTGTAATTCCGAGTCTGGCACGCATGTGTCGGAGCGTCTGCTATCCCTGACCTACCCCTCAACGAACAGCGCAGGATTGCCCACCGGTGACATCGACGAGAAACTCATCCTGGAGAAGCCGCAGGAGGCGGTGCTCGAAACGCTCTTCGAACCACCACCCCTCGACCTGATGACTGTCACAGAGCGTTGCGGACGATCGTACCGCTCTATTCTGAGGAGGAACGTGACGATGAGCCACCTGCTCTTCAAGAAGGTCGACTACACCATCGGCAAACTCGTGGAGGATATCGCCCTTGGTGAGATCGGCCTGCCCGACATCCAGCGACCCTTCGTGTGGGACACTACCCGCGTGCGCGATCTCTTCGACTCGATGTACCGCGGCTATCCGATCGGGACGCTGCTCTTCTGGGAAAACGGCTATCCCGGCGAGTATCGGATCATTGGGGAGGGCAAGAAGCAGAAAGCACCTCGTCTACTCATCGTGGACGGCCAGCAGCGGCTCACGGCTCTCTATGCCGTCATGAGAAACGTACCCATCGTGGACAAGAACTTCGACCGAATCAGGTTACGCATCGCCTTTCACCCGGTAGAAGAAAAGTTCGAGGTCACCAATACGGCTATCGAACGCGATCCCACGTGGATCGCGGATATCAGCCGTTTCTGGCAACCCGATTTCGATCACTACGACTTCGTCTCTACTCTCCTCGAGCGTCTGGAGGAGCGCCGCCGACTCACTCCCGAAGAGCGCAAATGCATTCCCCAGGCTATCCAGCGACTCGTCAACCTCATCAACTACCCGATGACCGCCCTGGAAATTTCCGTCAATGCGTCGGAAGAGCAGGTCGCCGAAATCTTCGTGCGTATCAACAGTCAAGGCCGGACGCTGAACCAGGCCGATTTCATCTTCACGCTGATGTCCGTCTTCTGGGACGAAGGGCGGAAGCAGCTGGAAGATTTTTGTCGTCAGGCAAAGCTTCCCCCGCTGGACAACCACCCTTCGCCCTATAATCCGTATTTTCAACGTCAGCCCGACCAGTTGCTCCGCGTTGACGTAGCGCTCGCCTTCCGCCGAGCGCGGCTCGAGCACGTGTATTCCATCTTGCGCGGCAAAGACCTGCAAACGGGTGAGTTCTCCCCGGACCGCCGAGATACCCAGTTCGCCTTGCTCGAGAAGGCACAGGCTGAGGTCCTCGACCTGCAACACTGGCACGATTTCCTTAAAGTCATCAAGCGGGCCGGCTACATCCACCCCAGTTTGATTACGTCCGAAACGACCCTCGTCTATACCTACGCTCTCTGGCTCCTCGGCAAGCGGGATTTTGCCTCGGATCCGCACACCCTGCGCAATCTGATAGCCCGCTGGTTCTTCATGAGTTCGCTCACCGGCCGGTACAGCGGAGCCCCGGAAACCCGTATGGAGCAGGATTTGGCCCTGCTGCGCGGCTGTTCTCAGCCGAGCGAGTTCGCGCAGACGTTGGAGCAGGAAATGGCCGCGGTGCTCACCTCGAGCTACTGGGAGATCACCCTACCTAATCAACTGGCTACGGCCTCGGCGCGGAACGTGGGGCAGGCAGCCTATTTTGCTTCCCTCTGCCTCCTCGACGCGCCGGTACTCTATTCCCACTTGAAGGTACGCGACCTACTGGATCCTACCGCGAAGGCCCAAAAGTCGGCTCTGGAGCGACATCACCTCTTCCCGCGTAAGTATCTGGAGCGGCAAGGCATCACCGATCGGCGCGACATCAACCAAGTGGCAAATTACGCGCTGGTGGAGTGGCACGACAACATCGACATTAGCGACCGGTCACCAGCCGAATACGCGCCCAAATACGAACGTCGATTCCCGCCTGAAAAGCTGCGAGAGATGTATCGGTACCACGCCCTTCCCGAACGATGGTATGACATGGAGTATTCGATATTCTTGGCGGAGCGCCGTCGCCTCATGGCCGCCATCATACGCGAAGGATTCGAATCCTTGCGGTGAGTTGCCGGGCCCTTCCCCCGAGCGCCATACGGCGCTCTTCCTGATCCGTGCCGCCTGGAAAGTCGGCTGGGTCCACCTGCGAGCGGAGGAGGGCCGTTTGCGGGCCGGAGCAGGCTCAGTTCAGTGCTCCACGCTGTCCAGCGGGAAAGGCTTCGCGAACTCGACGCGGGCGTGGATGAGCGCGCACTCGGTATCGCCACGCTCCTCCAGCATGCGACGCCGCTCTTCTATGGCCCGCGTGCGTACCGTACCGCGCAGCTCACCAATCGGACCCATTTCGGAAACATTGTCTCCGCAAAAGGTCACTTGCGAGCCCTGCGATCGAACCGGCTGCTCGGAAGTTACTCGAGGACACCGGGTGTTCGAGACTACCAAACTCTACAGACGAGCGAGGAGCCCAACGTCGGCGAGTGCACCCACCACGCGGTCGGCCACCGATATCCCCCGCACCGCCAGTCAGGACTGCCCCTCTCTGGAGTCGACACGAGTGCGTAGACGAGCCGGAGTGCAAAGTCGCGCGCCAGCTTCCAGGCCATGCCCGTCGTCCCGCCGAGCGCCAGGCCAATGGCCAAGACCAGTCCTCCGAGCCACCATGGAACGACAGCACTCGGCACCCGCCCAGTGACGGCTGCTCTAACACCGAGCGCGAGCACTGCGGTCCCCACGCATTCGGTCGCCAGATTCGCCGGCCAGTAGCGAATCGCTGGCCCGGTACAGAACACCCCACGTTTCACGGCCGGATCACTGGTCGCCTCCCAATGTCGCCAAAACAAGAGCCAGACCAGGACTGCACCGCTGAACCCACCTGCCAGTTGTGCCCCCACGTAAGCCGCGACCCGTTCGGCGGGGAAAAGTCCCCACGCCGCCAGCGAGAGCGTCACCGCTGGGTTGACGTGTCCGCCGCTGATCGGTCCCGCCAAGCCAACCGCGATGCTCACCGCGATCGCCGAGCCAACAGCGATAGTGAGCCAATTCCCACCCACACCGTGCGACCGAGCGAGCCGAGCGGTCGCCACTGTCCCGTCTGTCAAGAGAACGAGCAGCATCGTCCCTATGAACTCGGCGGTGAGCTCGCGCACTCGACACCTCCTCTGGAAACGTCATGCGAAAACGATCCGTCGTACGACTTGGAGGACGTTAAAGAATGCTCACTCGCAGGAGATGAACGAATCGTGAAGAGGCAAGAGTCCGCGACCGGAGCCAGCCAAAGACACCCAGGCCGCATCGGTCGCTTCCCATGGGAAAGAAGTGGGGGGGTGAAGCACGCGAGCGTGCTCGGCTGAACGCCCGGCGCGAATTTTCTTCTTCAGGAAGCGCTCACTGCTCGAGGAGCGAACCGCATTTCCCGAGACTCCCGAATGGGAAGCACCGACGAATCCCCCGCGCGAGGCTCACCCTGCTCGGGCTCGCACGCCTGATTCCGCTTTCATGCAGCAATGCTTATACTTCTTCCCACTTCCGCATGGGCACGGATCGTTGCGGCCAACCTTCTGCTTCTTGCGTGCTGGGCCCGCGCCGTCACCACCCTGGTTGGGCGTTCCGATCTGCATGACCGGCCGCTGCAAGGCAGGAGCGAGCTGCGCGCGGTAGATGAGCCGCGCCACGTCGTACTCGAGGTTCTCCAGCAACTGCTGGAACATCCGGTAGCCCTCGCGCTTGTACACGACGAGCGGGTCGAGTTGGCCATAGGCCTGCAGCCCGACCTCGTGGCGCATGTGCTCCATCTCGGTCAGGTGCTCGATCCAGAGCCGGTCCATCACCTGCAGGAGCACCAGCCGCTCGATCACGCGCATCGTTTCGGGGCCAAACTCCTGCTCGCGTCGCTCGTAGCGAGCCAAAGCTCGCTGCCAAAGGAATTCGGTTAGTTCGTCCTCGTCCCGTTCTTCGAGATCGCGCGGCGTCAACCCATCTGGATCACCCACGATACCAGCGAAGGCACGGAGGACCGATTCCGGGTCCGGCTCGTCCGCCGACTCGAACGCCTGCTTGACCGCTTTCTCGAGCTGCCGCCGCACCATGCCCAGCACGTGCTCGCGCATGTTCTCGCCCGTGACTATCTTGCGGCGGTCACCGTAGATCACCTCGCGCTGCTTGTTGACGACGCTGTCGTATTCGACGAGGTGCTTGCGGAGATCGAAGTTGTACCCCTCGATCTTCTTCTGGGCTTCTTCGATCATGCGGCTGACCAGCGGGCTCTCGATCGGATGCTCGTCGTCCATCCCGAGCTTCTCGAGCAGTCCCTGGATCCGCTCCGTACCGACTCGCTTGAGCAATTCGTCTTCGAGCGAGACATAGAACCGGCTCGAGCCCGGATCACCCTGGCGCCCGGCACGACCGCGCAGCTGGTTATCGATCCGACGGGCTTCGTGTCGCTCGGTACCGATTACGTGCAGGCCACCGAGCTCAGCGACTCCCGGCCCGAGCACGATGTCGGTCCCGCGGCCCGCCATGTTCGTCGCGATCGTCACTGCCCCGCGTTGCCCTGCTTTGGCGACGATCAGCGCCTCGCGTTCGTGATGCTTGGCATTGAGGACTTCGTGCGGAATCCCCTTGCGCTTAAGGAGCTCACTCAGGTACTCGCTCTTCTCGATCGAGGTCGTGCCAACCAGGACGGGCCGACCGATCGCGTGCATCTCCTCGATCTCGCGCACCACTGCGCGGAACTTGCCTTCCTCGGTCCGGTAGATGACATCGGGATAATCGATCCGGATCATCGGCTTGTGCGTCGGGATGACGACCACCTCGAGGTTGTAGATCGTTTGGAACTCCTCGGCCTCGGTCGCCGCCGTACCCGTCATCCCGGCGAGCTTCTCGTACATCCGGAAGTAGTTCTGGTAGGTGATCGTCGCTTGCGTGACCGTCTCCTGCCGGACCCGCAAGCCCTCCTTGGCCTCGATCGCCTGGTGCAACCCCTCGCTGTAGCGGCGGCCCGGCATCATGCGCCCGGTGAACTCGTCGACGATGATGACCTCACCGTCGCGGACAATGTAGTCACGGTCGCGGAGATACAGTTCCTTCGCCTTCAGCGCTTGCTCGAGATAGTGCACGGCATCGGAGTACCGGTCGTCGTAGAGGCTGTGCCCCTCGGGGATCCCGAGCAACCGCTCGACCCGGTCGATCCCCGCTTCCGTCAGGGTGACCGTGCGGTGCTTCAAGTCCACCGTATAGTGCACGTCGCGCCGCAGCTGACGAGCGATCTGCGCGAACTGGTAGTACCGGTCAACCGTCTCGCGCGCTTGGCCAGAGATGATGAGCGGTGTCCGTGCCTCGTCGATCAGAATGTTGTCCACTTCGTCGACGATCGCGTAGTACAGCTCCCGCTGCACGATGTCCTCAGGCCGGTAGACCAAGTTGTCGCGCAGGTAGTCGAAGCCGAACTCGTGGTTCGTCCCGTAGGTGATGTCGGCCAGATACGCCTCGCGCCGGCTCACCGGTCGCCAGTGGTTCAGGCGATCGTCCGGACTCGGATCGGGCTGGATATACGTGGGATCGTAGATGCCAGCGAACTCGTGCGTGATGACGCCGACCGAAACTCCGAGGAAATGATAGATCGGCCCCATCCAACCACCGCCGACCCGCGACAGGTAGTCGTTCGGCGTCACGAGGTGACAACCGCGTCCCAAGAGCGCGTTCAGGTAGAGCGGCAAGGTCGCGACCAGCGTCTTTCCTTCGCCGGTCTTCATCTCGGCGATCTTGCCCTCGTGCAACACGATACCGGCCATCAGCTGCACGTCGAAGTGGCGCATGTTGAGTGTGCGGCGTGCCGCCTCGCGCACGGTCGCGAACGCCTCGACCAGGATGTCGTCGAGCGTCTCGCCGTACTCGAGCCGTGCCTTGAATTCGTCCGCCTTCGCGTGCAGTTGCTCGTCGCTGAGCCGCTGGTAGTCCGGCTCCAAGGCATTGATCTCGTCGACGATCCGGCGCAAGCGCTTCAGTTCCCGCTCGTTCGGGTCGCCGAGAATCTTCTTCAGGACGTTGCGCATCGACTCGTCTCCCACGATCGGTCTGGCGGATGCGTTGACTGCACCCGTACCCATCAAGTCTACTCCTCGACCGAGGGTACTGTCGAAAGGCTCCGACGAACCGGACGCAGGAAGGAAAGGAAGCGCGCGATGACCGAAAGCCGCTCGGTTCTCGACCGCCTGCTCCCACTGGCTCATCGCAGCGAACTCATCGCAGCCGGTTTGGCCACCCACCTCGCCTTCAACGTCGTGGCTGCACTGGCCTTCCGACTGGCAGCACAGAGCAGTAGCTGGCTCGCGTTCCTTCTCTGGCAAGCGGTCGGCAATCTCGCCGGGTTCCTCACCGTCGTGGCCTTGACGGTCCTCCTCCGCTTCGTTCCGCTATCGGTCGCCTATCCAATCACGACCGGCCTCTCGGTCATCGCGGTGCAGGTGGTCGCGGCTCGGCTCCTGCTCCACGAGCCGCTTCCGCTTCGTGTCTGGTTCGGGGCGATCCTCATCGTCCTCGGTATCCTGTTCGTGGGAGGACGGATCTGAGATCATGGGCACGGCAAAGAGAAGCCAGCAGTCATCACCGTTCGCCGAGCGGGTCTACGCCATCGTCCGGCGTATCCCGCCGGGCCGCTTCACGACCTACGGGCGTATCGCTCGCGCAGCCGGGCTCACTCGATCAGCACGAATGGTCGGTTGGCTCCTCCACGAGGCGCCAGCCGATGTCGCTGCAGTCGCGCACCGCGTCGTCAACCGGAACGGCGAGTTGACCGGCGGTTGGGCCTGGGGACACCCGAGCGTGATGCGGGCGCTCCTGGAAGAAGAAGGCGTGACGTTCGTCGACGAATACCGCGTCGATCTCGAACGACATCTCTGGGAACCCGAGGACGAGTTCTCCGAGAGCTCCTGAACAGAGGCCAGACACGCCAAGGCCCTCCCCGCTGGCAGGAGCCCGTTGTTTGCTCAGCCGCCACCGACGAAATGCACCACCTCGATCACGTCGCCGTCGCGGAGTTCGCATTCCTCGTACCGGTCGCGCGGTACGATCTCGCCATTGCGCTCCACCGCGACGAGTCGCGGATCGAGCCCACGCGAGCGGAGGAGATCGGCAATCGTCCGCGCGCCGTCCAGCTCGACACGCTTCCCGTTCAGGATCACCCGGATCGTCATACTGCTCCTGCCCTATCCAAGGCTGCTCGAAACGCGTGCACCGCAGCGACCGGATCCGGGGCCGCCAAGATACCGCGGATGACCGCCACACCATGCGCGCCGGTTGCCACAACTTCCGGTACCCGCTCCGGCGTGATCCCACCGATCGCGATAACCGGGCAGGGTACCGCTCGCGTCACGGCCCGGAGCGCCTCGAGGCCGGCTGCCGCCCGACCGGGCTTGCTCGCCGTCTCGAACACGTTCCCGAAGAGCAGGAAGTCCACTCCCGCTTGCGCTGCCCGTTCGGCTGCCGTCACGCTGTGTACCGAGCAGCCGATGAAGCGGCCACGCCCCAGAAGGCGCCGCGCGCCCTCGGGAGGAAGGCCACGCTCGGGAAGCTGGACGCCGTCCGCTTCGCTCAGGACCGCGACATCGATCCGGTCGTTCACCAGCAACACGGCTGGCGGGACGACCACGCGACGAGCGACTTGAGCCACCGCGAGCAGTTCGGCCGCAGCACGGTCGGGCGCCCGCAGGTGAACGCCGTCGACGCCGGCAGCGACCAGCGCCGGCAGCAAGGCCAGCAGGCGATCGAAGGGACAAACCTCGGGATCGGTCACCAGGTGGAGACGCGGGACACGCATCGATCACTGTCCTCGTTCGGCGAGCGCGGCATCCACCACCTCGCGGAGCTGCCGTGCAGCCTCGCGCACGTCCTCCGCACCGACGACCGCCGAGATCACCGCGACACCGACTGCACCAGCACGGATCACCGCGGCGGCGTTGGCAGCCGTGATCCCCCCGATCCCGACCACCGGGATGCCCACCGCCCCAGCGATCTGCGCCAGGTGCTCGAGTCCGACTGCTGGACCAGCGTCCGGCTTCGTGGTGGTCGGATAGACCGGTCCGACGCCTAGGTAGTCGGCACCGGCTGCCTCGGCTGCCAATGCCTGTTCGAGCGTCTCCGGCGAAAAGCCGACGACCATCGACTCGCCGACCAGTTTTCGCGTTTCCGGAACCGGTAGGTCGCTCACACCGACGTGGACGCCGTCCGCTTCGAGCGCGAGTGCCAGGTCGACCCGGTCGTTGACGACGAAGAGGACGCCAGCCTCGCGGCAGAGCGCCCGCAGCGCGTGTCCGACCTGGAGTGCCTCGCTCAGCGGCCCGGCCTTCCAGCGCAGCTGGAGCGCGGTCGCCCCGCCCGCGATTGCCTCCCGCGCGATCTCGATGTCCGGGCGCCCGCGGGCGAGCGCCCGATCGGTGATCACGTACAGGCGCAGCGCCTCGCGGAGGCGTGCCCCTCGCCAGGTCGTCACACGAGACCTCCTACCGGACTACACCTTCGAGCGGAGAGCTCGCCGACGCGTACGGCTTCTTCGGAATGCGTCCAGCCAGGTAACAGAGTCGGCCGGCCTCGATCGCCAGTCGCATCGCCCGCGCCATCTTCACCGGGTCGCCGGCCTGGGCGATCGCGGTATTGATGAGGCAGGCATCGGCTCCCAGTTCCATCGCCAGCGCAGCATCCGACGGTGCACCGATACCCGCATCCACGATCACCGGAACGCTGGCCTGCTCGACGATGATCTGGATCCACCGAAAATCCGGCAGCCCTTGACCGGAACCGATCGGTGAGGCGAGCGGCATCACCGTCGCGCACCCGATCTCCTCCAGTTGCTTGGCCAGCACCGGATCCTGGTTGATGTACGGAAGGACGACGAATCCTTCTTTGACGAGCACCTTCGCTGCCTCGAGCGTCCCGATCGGATCCGGCAAGAGATACTTCGGGTCCGGAATCACTTCCAGCTTGACCCAGTTGGAAAGACCCATCGCCCGCGCGAGCCGCGCCACCCGGATCGCTTCCTCGGCTGTCCGGCAACCAGCCGTGTTGGGGAGAATCTGATACTTGGTCCAGTCGATCACTTCGAGGATACTCCGGCTCTTCGGGTCGTCGAAATCGATGCGGCGGAGAGCGACCGTCACCATCTCGCAGCCCGAGGCCTCGAGTGCTGCCAGCATCTCGTCGTTCGAGCGCCACTTCCCCGTACCGAGGATGAGACGCGAGCGAAACTCGCGATCGGCGATCTTGAGCGGCTCGTCCTCGATCGTCGTCCAGGCGCGTTCTGCAGTCTCAGCCATCGCGCACCTCCTGTGTTTCCGGCGCCGGTGCCCACCAGGCGTGGAAGTGATGGACCGGCGACCGCCCACGGCCGATCGCGAAGGCAGCTTCCAGCGCACGGTGGAGATACTGCTTGGCCTCCCAGACCGCTGTCGGAACGTCGAAACCACGGGCCAGGAACGCCGCGATCGCCGCGGAGAACGTGCAACCGGTCCCGTGGGTGTGTGGCGTCGCGACCCGCGGGAGTGCGAAGCGTTCGAAGTGCGCCCCGTCGAAGAGGAGATCGACCACCTGGTCTCCCTCGACGTGCCCACCCTTCACGACGACATAGCGTGCACCGAACCCGTGGATGATCCGCGCCGCCTCGCGCATCTCTTCCTCGTTCCGGACCGGCCGGCCACACAGCACCTCGGCCTCCGGCGCATTCGGCGTCACGATGAACGCGAGCGGCAGGAGCGTCTCGCGCAGTGCGGAAATCGCGTCCTCCCGGAGCAGCCGGTCTCCGCTCTTGGCGATCATCACCGGGTCGACGACCAGCCGGTCGATCCGATGCCGCCGGACACCGCCGGCGACCGTCTCGATGATCGCGGCCGAGCTCAACATGCCGGTCTTGGCGGCATCGGCGCCGATGTCCTCCATCACCGCATCGAGCTGCGCTGCCACGATGTCCGTCGGGATCTCGTGGACTGCCGTCACACCGAGCGTGTTCTGCGCGGTGATCGCGGTGATCACCGTCGAGCCGTAGACGCCGAGCGCGCTGAAGGTCTTCAGGTCTGCCTGGATACCGGCACCGGCACCCGAATCGGACCCCGCGATCGTGAGAGCCTTCGGAACCCGCATCGACATCGCCACCTCCCGTCTCTCGTCGCGTCACGGGACGAGGCGGCGGAAAAACGATCCGCCGACCCGACGGGGCGGCGGGTGGTGGAAGAGCTGAGGTGTGGTGCCGTCCCTGCGCTGGCATTACCCAGATCAGGTTCGGAGGGTTGGTCGACCGAGCGTCGACCTCTCAGCGCTCCCGCGCACCCCTGGCACCCGTTGCGCCGAGCATAACATGAGCGAGTCGCACGGACAACCATCAGCGCTCGGCCTGCCGTGGATCGAAGGCATCGCGCAGGCCGTCACCGATAAAGGTGAATGCGAGCGTGATCGACGCGACAGCGAGCGTCGGGGCGATCAACATCCAGGGTTGCGATTCCCAGGCTTTGGAACCCTCGAGAATCATGCTCCCCCAGCTCGTCGGGAAAGGAGCATCGAGCCGCACGCTGGGGCGAATCCCGATACCGAGATAACTCAGGATCGCCTCGGAAATGATCGCCCCCGGCACGATGTAGGCCGCCACGACGATGATCGGCCCGAGGGTGTTCGGAACGATGTGCCGCAACACGACCTGCAAGCCATTCGCTCCAATGGCCCGCGCTGCCTCCACGAACTCCTTTTCTGTTTAACGGCGAGCACCTCACCACGAACGAGCCGAGCCACGGTGACCCAGCTCACGAGCGAAAGTGTGATGAACAGCAACACGAGACCGTTGAGGAGCTTCCCGATCCAGGCATCCTGGAACGCCACCTGCATGATGATGAACAACAAGAGGTCAGGAAACGCATAGACCACGTCGGTGAACCGCATCAGGAGATTGTCGATTCTTCCCCCGAGATACCCCGCAACGAGACCGATCAGCATCCCGATCGAGACCGTGAAGACCATGGGTACGAAACCGACCACAAGCGAAACCCTCGTCCCATAAACGAGGCGGCTGAAGACATCACGGCCCACCGAATCCGTACCGAGCGGATATTCCCAACTTCCCGTCCGCATCGGATTCGAGTCCCGGACCCAAGCTGCTTGGCGAGAGACGCCGGCTCGTGCCACGTCGCTCTTCACCGGATTGTGCGGTGCGATGATCGGTGCCGCTACTGCGACGACTGCGAGGAAGGCGATCTAGCCCAGACCGAGGAGCGCCAACCAGTTCTTGCGAAACCGACGCCAGGCATCGCTCCATAAGCTGCGCGGCGGACGACGCAGCGCGAGATCGCGATCGAGTTGGCGAGGAGTCGTCACGGTGGTCATCGCATGTCGCCTTTCATCCTCGGATGCGCGGATCCAGGAACCCGTACATCACGTCGACCCAAATATTGGCGATGGCCACGAAAAGCGCATAGAGGAGCGTCGTCCCCATGATCATGGAATAACCACGGGCTGCAATGGCGACTACATACTCGCGCCCCATACCGGGAACATTGAAGATCGTCTCGATGATGAATGAGCCGGTCACCAGCCCAGCCACAGCGGGTCCCAAGACGGTCACGACCGCGATCAAGGCATTCCGGAACATGAGCCTCGTGACGACGCGAAACTCGCTGAGACCCTTCGCGCGCGCTGTCCGCACATAGTCCTGCCGGATCACTTCGAGCATCGAGGAGCGCGTCAAACGGGTCTCATACGACATCGTCCCTAAGCCGAGGACGATACCGGGCGCCAGGTAGGCCGCCGAGAACCCTCGCCACTCTTCCGGTGCGCGGATGGGCTTCACACCGAAAAGCTGGCTCAGCCCGATCACCACCAGCACACCGATCACGAAGCTCGGCACCGATACTCCCAGCGTGGCCACCGTAAGGCTCAGGTAATCGATCCAGCTGTTCTGGCGCAACGCCCCCAGGACGCCCAGCGGGATGCCGACCACCACCGCGAAAGCAGTGGCCACCAAACCGACTTTGGCAGTCGTCGGGAACTTGCGCCAGAGGATACTCTGGACCGATTCCGTCCCCTTGGAGCGATAAGACGGGCCGAGGTCCAATCTGACCAATCCCCAGAGATAGCGGAAATACTGGCTGTCCAAAAAGGCGAGCGTGAGGCGCAGTGGATTGCGTTCCCCACTGTTCCAGCGTTCACGAACTGCTGCGACATTCACCCACACCGGCTTGTTCAAGCCGAACTTGGCACTGAGTGCTTCGAGTGTCGCCTTGGCGACCGGCTTTTCGCGGTCCCACGGCCCACCCGGAGTCTGATGCATCAGGAAGAAGGTGATCGTGGTAACGGCCAGCACCACGGGAATGAGCCACAGGACACGACGCACGATGAAGGAGAGCAGCATGAGAACCCTCCAGAGAGCGGTTGCTGGGCCGGGGTTTTCCCCGGCCCAGCAGTGCACTCTACTTCTTGATATCCAGCGTCATGAGCGACGCGAACTCGCCCGGGAACGCATCGTCGCTCGGCGTCGGGCTGTACCCGGTCACGGACGGCTTAACCAGCCAGATGTTCAGCGGGTTATAGAGGAACGGCCCCGGTACATCGTCGATCAGGATCTGATGCGCCTGCTTATATAGGTCGATCCGCTTCTGCTGGTCGAGCTCCTGATCGGCCTTGGTCACAAGCTCATCGAACTGCTTGTTGCAATAGCCGAAGCGCTGGGCGAAGGTCGCATCGCACTTCCAGTAGACGCTGAGCCAGTTCTGGGGATCCGGATAGTCCTGGATCCATCCCGCCATGGTCATCTGCGGGTATGTGCTGGGATCCTTGCGCATCGCGACGAGTGTCTTGCCATCCACCGGCTCGAGCGTAATGTTCACCCCGAGGATGTCGCGATACTGTCCAGCAATCCACTCGACTCGCGGACGCGCTGCAGGATCGTCGCTATTGAATGTCAACTTGATCTCCGGTAGCTTGTCCGGGCCACCGTACTTCGACTCTGCCAGAGCCTGTTTGGCTTTCGCCGGATCGAACCCGTACGTGTCGGTCCCGATATGACCCGGAATACCCGGTGGAATCCATTCGAGCGTCGGTGTGCAGTCGCCGTTCCGGATCTGCTCGCAGTAGGTCTTGCGATCGACTGCGTAGGCGAAAGCCTCGCGCACCTTCTTGTCCGTGAAACGGCTCCTTCGTCAAGTTGAAGGAGAGCTGAATGGTCGTCGCTGCCGGGTAAGTCACGAGCTGCTTGGACAGCTCCGGATCGCTCTTGATCGCTGGCAGCTGTGAGGGATCCGGCGAGAACATGTCGAGCTGTCCAGCCTTGTACGCCTCGAGCGCGACCGAGCTCTCTTTCTGGTAGATGATCTCAACCGCATCCAGCTTCGGCCGGCCTTCCCAGTAGTTCGTGTTCGCGACGAAGCGGATGCGCTGATCCTCGACGACTTCGACCATCTGGTACGGGCCATTACCGATCTGAAGCTTGGGATCCTTCCACCAGTTCTCACCGCCTTGCTCGATCAGCTCCTTGCGGGCCGGATAGAAGACCCACAACGACGCGATCGTCGGGAAATAGGGAGCCGGATGAGTCAAGCGAACGATCAGCGTCCGATCATCCGGCGCCTCGACACCCAGTTTCTGACGAGCGGCCTCATACGCTGCCTGATCATTGAGATCGGTACCAGCGAACTCTTCGCACCCCACGATGTCGAACAGGATCGATTGGTATTCTCCAGCTGTCTCGGGATCACACGTCCGCTCGACCGCGTAGCGGAAGCGCTCAGCCGTGAGGGGCGTTCCATCGCTGTACTTCAACCCGGCGCGCAGGTGGAAAGTGACGACCGTACCGTCTTGGTTGAATTCCCACGACTCAGCGGCGGCTGGCACGGTGTTGAGATCCTTGTCCAACCGCGTGAGTCCCTCGTAATTCATGTGGAGAACGGCGATCTCGTTCGAGAAGGAGCTCTTCTGCGGGTCGAAGACGTCCGGATACGTGTACTCGTGGATGCGCAGGACCTTCTCACCAGTCGGCGTTGTGACTGCTGCTTGCGTCGGACTGCTCACAGCAGCCGGCGTCTGGCCCGCTGTCGGAGTTGCCCCGCTCGGTGCTGGAGTCGGCGTCGCTTGACCGCGCGCGCACGCCGCCAAAATCGGTAACGCCAGCGCCAACACCGAGACGAGACGCAAAAGCGCACGTATTCACCCTCGTTTCATCTCGCACCTCACGTCTTCCAACAGCCAGACTCGACGATCCTGACTCACCGCGCTCATCGCTCGGTGGGCCTCGTTCCGGACGTGCACAATCCAGTCGTTTCATCACTCGCCCTCTACGGCGTTACTCTACTCCCACTCCCACCTCGAGTCAATCGATCATGCCGAATCCGGAACACGCAAGCCGCCGAGCGGGCGAGCGTCGCACGAGGCTTTATACTTCCGCGCGAAACCTGACGGAGAGCGGGCTGGCGAGCAGCGAAGAGGGCAGGGAGAGACGATGGACGATCAGCGCCGACTCCACTTCCGATTCACAACTCGTGCCGTACACGCGGGCGAACGTCCGAATCCTCGCGACTTCATCCCGACCACGACCCCGATCTATCCGGCCTCGACGTTCCTGTACCAGAACATCGAGCAGATGGACGCGGCGCTCGGCGGTGCTGTGGGGGTCTTCGTGTATGGACGCTATGGCAACCCCACGACGGAAGCACTCGAGACAGCAGTCGCCTCTCTCGAAGAGCAGGAAGCAGCGCTCGCCTTTGCCTCCGGAATGGCCGCCCTGCACGCCACGATCCTCTCCTGCGTCGAGGCAGGGGATCGTATCGTCGCCTCGCGCGATCTGTATGGTCAGACCATCACTCTCCTCCGCACGATCTTCGGATCGCTCGGGGTTCGAGTCGAGTTCGTCGATATCCTCGATCTCGATCAGGTGGAAGCTGCATTGCGCCGCGGTGGGGTGCGGTTGCTCCTGTGTGAGACCATCTCCAATCCGCTGCTCCGCGTCACCGATCTTCCCAGCCTCGCTGAAATCGCCCACCGTTATGGCGCTCGGCTGGCGGTCGACAACACCTTCGCCACACCCTATCTCGTGCGTCCCGGGACGCTCGGGGCCGATTACGTGATCCACAGCGCGACGAAGTATCTTAGTGGACACGGCGATGTGACCGCGGGGATCGTCGCGACGACAGCCGATCGCCGCTGGGAACTCAACGAGATCAACAAGACGATCGGCAGTATCCTCGGTCCGTTCGAGGCCTTCCTGGTTCTCCGCGGCCTCAAGACGCTGCCGCTCCGCATGCACCGTCAATGCGAGAACGCCAGTCGGATCGCTCGCTGGCTCGCTGAACATCCGCTGATCGAGCGCGTCCATTATCCGGGCCTGCCCACTCATCCCAGTCACGAGACCGCTGCGCGCCTCCTCCCTCCGGGACTCTACGGCGCCATCGTGTCGTTCGAAATTCGCCACGGGACACGCGAACGCGTGACGGCGTTCCTCGAACGCTTGCGGCTCATTCTGCCAGCAACGACGCTGGGTGACGTCTATTCCGAGATCCTCTATCCAGTCATGGCCTCGCATCGCGGCCTTTCACCAGAAGAGCGCCAGGCAATGGGTATCAGCGACGGGCTCGTCCGACTCTCGGTCGGTATCGAGGATCCCGAGGACATCATCGCCGATCTGGAACAGGCACTGGCAAGCCTTGCCTGACTCGTGCGACCTGGTGACCGCGGCTGCCGCAAGAGACAGACAGCTTGCTGGCTCGCCACCACGTGTCGGCGCGCTCCTCGGTGGGGTGACCAGTTCGTTCGACGAGTGCTCAGGCTTGACGGGTGCCGATCAGCGCAGTACACAGCCACTGTCGGCACGGGATGGCCCGGAACAGGAGCGTGAGCGATGCAGGAATCTGACAAAGTCGCAGCGATCCGCGTAGCCATGCCAGCGGTCCGCGAGTACGTCTATCTCAATACCGGCACCTTCGGCCCCTTACCCACTCTCGTCCAGGAAGCGATGCAGCGAGAAGCGGAGCGAGAATTCCTGCATGGCCGCATCACCAGCGAGAGCTACGAGCGGGCCACTGACCTCAAGCGTCGGGCTCGCGAGGAAGTCGCTCGCTTGCTCGGTTGCCGCCCTGACCAGATCGCGCTCACGCGCCACACCACGGACGGGATCAATCTCGCCGTCATGGGTCTCGACTGGCAACCGGGCGACGAGATCGTGACCACCGACATGGAGCATCCCGGCGCCCAGGGACCGGTCTTCAATGTCGCCCGGCGCTATGGAGTGGTAGTTAGAACGGCCAGACTCGGCACCGGAGCAGGCGACGTCGTGGGTGCGCTCGCTCGCCTGATCGGCCGGCGAACACGCATGGTCGTACTCTCTCATCTCACGTGGAATACCGGCGCCATCCTGCCCATCGCGGAGATCGCGACGCTCGCGCACCAGCACGGTGCGCTGGTCGTAGTCGATGGCGCGCAGTCAGCTGGCTCCATCCCGACCGACGTCGGCGCACTCGGTGCGGATGTCTATGCCATCCCTGGGCAGAAGTGGCTCTGTGGACCGGAAGGCACCGGCGCGGTCTACTTCTCCGACGAGGCGCTCGATCGCCTGCAGCTGACGATCGTCGGCTACGCCTCGCTCGCTCCCAACGGATTGGAGCCGATCGGCGGCTACTTCCTTCCCAAACCCACCGCTGAGCGCTTCGAGGTCGGAGGCGTCAATGTTCCCGCGATCGCTGGCCAGGTCGCTGCCCTCCGCTGGTTACGCGAAGACATCGGATACAGCTGGATTTTCCAGCGCGTGGCTGCCCTCGGCCGAAGAGCCGCCGACCGACTGGCCAGTCTCGATGGAGTCGACGTTCTCACTCCGCCTGACCGCATGGCTGGACTCGTGAGCTTCACGGTGCGCGACAGCGATCCGCAGGCGCTCGTCGCTGCATTGGCCCAACGCAACGTCATCGTCCGCTGGATCACGCACCCCTACAGCCTGCGCGTTTCGACCGGTTTCTACAACACCGAAGACGACATCGAGCGGCTCGTCGACGCACTCGAAGACGCCCGGCGAGCCACCGCCTCCTCGCGGAGCATGGTGTGATGAGCGAGCGGACCCCACCGACCTGGCCAGCTGGACACCGCGCGGCACTCGTCGTCTCCATCGACGTGGATGGTGAGTACGGCGTCATCGCTCAACATGGCGCGTCCGACTGGTATTGGCGAGCCCAGGCACAGTACGATCTCGATGCTGGCCTGATCCGTCTGCTCGAACTCCTCGCCGATTACGATATCCGCGCCACGTTCTGCTGGGTCGGGCGCGTTGCAGAGGAGCGCCCCGACGCTGTTCGATCGGGCAGCGCGGCCGGACACGAGATCGCAACCCACGGTTGGGATCACCAGATCTACACGCGAATGACGAGAGAAGAGCAGCGCGAAGACCTGATCCGGACGCGCGAGTACATCGCTACGCTCACCGGCACCGTCCCGGTCGGTCACAAGTCCCCTTTCTGGCACTCGACCCCGGATACGGTCCCGCTCCTCCAGGAGCTCGGCTTTCAGTGGAACATGGACGTGGCACTCGGTGACCTGCCGGTAGTGCAGCGCCCGGATCCGACACGCGAACCGATCATTCAGCTTCCACCGTCTCGCTGGTGGGACGATTACACCTTCTTCATCGAGCAAGCCTTGCCACCGCGCCTCGTGGCCGAGTTCTGGGAAGAGGACTTCGCGGTGGTGCGCGCCGAGGGCAAGCTCATGTGCCTCACCGTGCATCCGTGGATCACTGGCCGTCCGGGCCCCTCGCGGGCGCTGGCACGCTTCCTGGATTTCGTCGTGACACTCGGTGACGTGTGGATCGCCCGCGCCGACCATGTCGCTCTCTGGTGGC
>Ga0272447_1000365_pt1 | contig 35263 bp, 31 predicted proteins | sample YNPCB0133_FD_194589 | JGI IMG/M metagenome (GOLD analysis project Ga0272447, IMG submission 194589) | Hot spring microbial mat communities from Yellowstone National Park, WY, United States - YNP-CB-013-3 | ecosystem: Environmental > Aquatic > Thermal springs > Hot (42-90C) > Sediment | place... | reverse complement strand
AAGTGCGCAGCCGCGTGGACGCCTTCTTCGCGTCGTTTGCAACCGGTTCGTCAAAGCTTGTACCGTATGTGGGTCTCGGATAGCGGATTATGTATTCAAAGACCATCAGCCCTCGGCTATGCAAGGCGAAGCCTGCCTGCATAGGATATACTGGAGTAATTCTTCAAAGACCATCCGCCAGATGATTAAGCGGTGCAACCAGCCCGCATACCATTGAAGATCCCCGAAAGTAACCCAAGCGCACCCGCAATCAAACATGCCTGGATCATTACCTGAATGAACTGATCGAGAGAGTCGAGTAATGGAGGAAAGTGCAGTGTCGCGTTGGAGTTGCGCTACCAGATATCCAGGTTCGCCCTGAACCATCACCGGCATAGCGCGGCGCTATTCGGCACTGCCGACGCTACCCTGCGTAATGCTCACCGCATTGCTGTGACAGACAATCTGACTATCAGTATCGGTAAGGATCAACGCAAGCAGTCTGCATATCTTCCCTTGTCCCCTCAGTCCCATCATGCAAATGCCGGCAAACACAGTCTCGACGCTGCTCTAGTCTTGATGATCCGCGTAATATTCGGCAAGACGCAGTATCAGGTCGAGTTGCCGCACCTGGTTCTGTGCCGCAAAGGTGCGAAACTCATCACCAGCGCGCACATTCACCACAAGTGCTGCTGTCAACGCGCTCACGGTCGTCACAAGAGCAAATGCCAAAACGAGTTGGAACCAGAGACGCCGAATCACAAAACCACCGTCAGACGATACCCTACACCGGAGACAGTCTCGATCCTGACCTTAGCACCAGTGACATCGAGTTTCAAGCGCAGGTTTTTTTGATATGACTGTCAATGGTGTGTTCCATTGCAATGGTCTTGCCGCTTTGCAGCTCGACCAGCAGGTTCTGTCATGACACGTCTAACACATCGGTAGCTACGCCGAATCAGTCCACCATTGCGCTCCTGCACCGGTATGCCGCTGCCTGTGTGGAGCACCATCAGCATCCCTGCGGGACACACGCCGCCGAACGGACAATCCCCCGGAGAGCCGAGACTATTCTGTGCTGCACCGATTGGGATGCTGAACATCAATGTCCCGACAGTCAACGCACCGACAATGAGCACGAAGAATGGCTTTATGCCTCTTTCGAGAGAGGTGCTTGCTGTTGGTCTCATCCGAAGTGTAGCAGGCAGAGACGGAGAACAGCTGGAGAAACCTTGCAACAATTGTCAAAGTGACGCAGCAGGTTAATGGAACGTTGCATAATGTAACTCTCTGTGATACACTAAAAATGTTGTATGGTCCAGTAGCTCAATGGATAGAGCACCAGTCTTCGGAACTGGGTGTTGGGGGTTCGAGTCCCTCCTGGACCGCCATTCTCCTCATTACCGAATGATGCCTGTTCCTGCAATTCATTGCAGCACATGCTCTTGTATAACCTATCCCTGCCTGCAACCCTGATAGCAATACAGGGCTATGCACGTAGGCAACATCGTGCTTGCAGCGCTGCTATGAGAGGGCGTCCGTCGCTTCGTCGGTCTATGCCATGCTTCCTGACAAATACGATGCGTTATGAATGATAAGATGCCCCTTAGAGTGCTGTTGATTGCCCAGAATGATGATGTCGCAGGCAGGATACGGTCAGTGTTCGGTGATCTTGCAATCACACTGGAACACGTCTCTCCCGAACAGGCGTTGCAAACATTGCTCGTCTCCCGCGCCGATGCAGCCCTGCTCGACATCAGCCCATTTCCCGAAGTTCCCCTGGAACTGATCGCCTCGATTGTAGCAATTGCTCCCCATGTGCCAATTCTAGCGCTGGTGGTCGGCGATATTGATTCGCGCGCTCCAGCAGCGCTAGCCGCCGGTGCGCACAATGTGATCAGTTCTGACGCTGCAGCCAATGTGCTGATCAGCCGCATGCGCAGCGCGGTGGCACATCATCTAGATGTAGATGCGCATCGGGATCAACCGGTTTCATTAAAGGAGCTGGTACTGCGGAGCAGCAATCCAGCACTGCTGATCGCTCGTGACGGACGGATTACGCAGGCAAACCCGGCGGCAGTCACTTTGTTCGGCAATCTGACCGGGCAGTTGATCGGCGAGCCGTTTGGGACGCCGATTGTCTCGAACCTGGTGACTACAATTGAGATTCCGCAGCGTAATGGCGAGCCGATTACAGCAGAGCTGTTTTTGCTCCACGTGCTTGATGAGCATTCAGATGATGCCTACCTGGCAATCTTGCGCGCAGCGTCGCGGCAGCATCGCATCGATGTCGATCTGCGCCTGATGATGGCGGCCATTTCCAGCACTAGCGATGGCATCGTCATTGCCGATCTCGACGGTATTCCGCACTATCAGAACCCTGCCTTCCAGACCATGGTTGGCCTGACGCTCGATGATCTGCGGGCGGCGGGCGGATTGCTGCGCCTGTATCGCGATCCCGGCATGGCGCGCGCAGCGCTGGCAGCGGTATGCAACGGTCAGTCGTACCGTGGTGAGATGCGCCTGATTGATCGTCATGGCAATACGCTTAGTGTACATGTGAATCTCGATCCGGTACTGAACTCTGCTGGACAGGCGGTTGCCCTGATTGCCGTGCATACCGACATAACGCAGCGAAAATTGACCGAAGCTCGCCTGGCGTATCTTTCATCACACGATCCGCTCACCGGTCTGGCGAACCGGACATTGCTGATCGACCGGTTGCAACAGGCGTTAGACCGGCGGAATCAAGGACGGTCGCTACCGTGTGGCGTCTTGTTGATCAATCTGGATCGTTTCAAACAGATCAACGATAGTCTGGGGCACGCCGTTGGCGATGAGCTGTTGATCGCTGTTGCGGGACGATTGAAGCACATCACCCGACCTAGCGATACGGTGGCCCGTTTCAGCGGCGATGAATTTGCCGTGGTGATCGACATGCCAGGATCGGTAGAGGATATCTGGCGTGTTGCGCAGCGTATTCAACATACGCTGAGCCATCCAGTCATGGTCCGGGATCATTCGTTGACTGTCGGCGTCAGTATCGGCATTGCTGTCGATGATGGTCGGGCGAGTGATGCGATGACGCTGCTGCACAATGCTGATACGGCATTACATCAGGCGAAGGCGCGTGGGCGATCACGGATTGTCATGTTCGAGGAAGCGATGCATACAGAGGCTGCGCGGCAATTGCAACTCGAAATTGATCTGCGCCAGGCTGTACAGCATCAGACGCTGGAGATGCACTATCAACCGATTGTCGATCTGTGCAGCGGTGAGATATGCGGTTTCGAAGCGCTTATGCGCTGGCGACACCCGCGCCATGGCTTGCTGTTCCCCGATAGTTTCTTGCCGATTGCCGAGGAAGCCGACCTCGTCCCGACGCTCGGCAACTGGAGCATCTCCGAAGTCTGCCGTCAGGCGCGCTGCTGGCGCGACCGGTTTGGCGCGGTTGCCGATATTCCGATTAGCGTCAATATCCACAGCCAGCACCTCGATCAGGCCGATCTGCTCACGCAGGTGGAACAGGTGTTGCGTCAGCAGAATCTGCCCGGCGCGGCGTTGACCATCGAAATCACCGAGAAGGCAGCAATGAACGATCTCGATCTGGTTCTGTCACAGTTGCTTCCGATTAAGGCGCTAGGTGTGCGTGTGATGCTGGACGATTTTGGTACCGGGTATTCGTCGCTCAGCCATCTGGCACGTCTGCCAGTAGACGGGGTCAAGATCGATCGATCGTTTGTCCGGTCAATGATGCACGATCCGCACGCGGCGATGATCATACGTGCTGTCATCACGCTTGCCCGGGAGTTGCAGTTGTGCGTGGTCGCCGAGGGGGTGGAAACCGAAGAGCAACGCGCAGCGCTCCTCCAGCTCAGGTGTCCGTATGCCCAGGGATGGTTGTTCGGGCGCGCTGCCGATGCCGATACCATGACTGGATTGCTGGCAGCGCGACCGCATATGCCGCAATCGTGCGTTGGATGAACTGGCTGCCAGATCAGACGCTGCCAGGCGACGCTCCATCCGCGCCGTAAAATGTGCTAACGCCGCCGCACAAGGAGCGAAACGTAGTACAGCATTTGCAGAATAGCGGTGGCAGCGGCAGCGACATACGTCAGCGCAGCCGCATCGAGCACAGCTTTGACGCCTTCCGCCTCCTGTCGGGTAACCAGACCATACCGTTCGAGCATTGCACGTGCGCGGGCGCTGGCGTCGAACTCCACCGGCAGCGTCACCAGGCTGAAAATGGCGCCGCCGCTCATCAGCAGCACACCGATCCACGCAATCGCCAGACCTGCCCGCGAAAATGTGCCGAGCACCAGCCCGGTAATCAGGAGCAGACTACCAAGTTGTGAGCCAGCATTGACAATGCCCACAATTCCAGAGCGCACCCGCAACCAGGCATACCCCTGCTGATCCTGGAGCGCGTGTCCCAACTCATGGGCGACGACTGCCATCGCCGCAACGGAAGGGTGGGCGATTGAACCGGCAGAGAGACGCATCGCTTTCGCGCGAGGGTCGTAGTGATCGGTCAATTCGCCGCCGATCTGCTCGATGCGCACGTGATCGAGACCTTCGTTGCGCATCAGCACGCGCGCCACATCGAGACCGGTCATATTGCGCACATTGCGTACCTGCGCATATTTCTTGTACGTAGACTGCACTTTCCACTGCGCCCACAGCGTAATGCCTGCACCGAGCAGCATGACGATCAGATAGAGCGGGCTGAACATATTCGTTTCCTTCTAGTGTTGTTTCGCCTGTTGATCGCAACCGGCTTCCTGTTCTCCTGTCGAAGAATCGGCGACGATCAGTTGACGACTTGACTGGCGATTCTTCATCGTGCGTGGACGCGGGTTGTTTTCAGAAATCGACCCATGTGGACATTATGCGCGACGGAACTGTCGCTGCGTCAGGAAGGTCACCAATCCAAACGTCGCTGCTGCAATGGCGCCCAATTCAATCCAGACCTCCGGATCGGGCGGAATGCCGCGTAGCATCACATCCTGGAATCCTTCAACCCCATGGCTCATCGGAATAAGTGCGATGATCGGCGCAACCCATGCCGCAAAACTGTCGCGACTGATGAAGAACCCGCTAAAGAAGATCGATAACAGCAGACTGATCATCGCAAACTGGATTGCCTGGCTATCCGATCCGGCGACGGTCGAGATGAGAAATCCAACTCCCAATGATGCAATAGTGAGCAACAGGAGCAGGAGCGCAAACAGGAACCAGCTCCCCAGGAGCGGCACTCCCAGCAGACGCATTGCTGCCGCGAGCGCAACTGATGCAAGGGCAATAAAAACGGTATAGCCGAGATATTTGCCGATCAGCAGTTGCACCATATTGGCGGGCGAAACGCGGAACAACTCGAACGCTCCCATCATTCGTTCGCGCACAAGCGCCAGCGCACCGAGCGACACTGCCGTGTGCTGCACCAGGAGCGCCAGGACGCCTGGTGCATAGTATACCACTGCCGGATAAGCGCCGCTTGCCTCACCGCTCGCTTCGGTGCGAATGTTCTGATATCGCTGTTGCACAGGCGAGACGATCGTCTCCGGCGCGATGCTGATAAAAATCGTGATCTGCTGGTCGAGCAGGGTCAACAATTCCTTTGTGTCGCGCAGTTCCTTCAGTCCCTCTTCGATGTTTCCCGACGCCAGGACTGCGTCAACGTCGTCGAGCGCGCGGATCGCATCGTCGGTGCGCATGCGCACCTGTTCGATATCCTCGCTCCGACCGGCAAACAGGTTCTCCAGCGGTATCGTTGCGCGAAACTGCTCGAGGAATGCGCGCAGGGCGCGCAATTCCTGACGAATCGCTTCCTGTTCAGCGCGACTCACCTCGCGTTCGAGTTCGGTCAGACGGTCCGCTCCAAGCGCAATGCGCACCCCTATTTCGCGCGCCTGTTGTTGCGCCAGACGAGTCTGCTCGATGAGCAACGCTTTGTTGATCTCGTTGACCTGCGCGTATGCCAGGTACTGAACCCATCCCTCGACCAGTGGATTGATGGCATTGGAGTAGACCAGGATCGTTGGGTGTTCGCTGCGCTGCAGTTTGCCAAACATATCATCGGGAATCACCTGCACCACATCGAGATCGCCGTGCTCCAGGGCTGTGCGCGCCTCAGATAGCGTGTATGTGCGGTTGGTGATCTGAAAGTTGAGACCGATCAGGCTCACCAGTCAGGTGCGCACATCGTCCGGCAGATCATCCGGCGGGATGAGCGCCGTCCGCAGTACCGGATTGCTGTTGACAAAACCGATGCCAAACAGAACCAGTACCAGCAGGGGACCGGCGATCAGGCTGATAATCAGGAGCGGTTGACGCCGGATTTCGCGGATTTCTTTCAGAAAGTAGGCGCGGATGCGAATGAACCACTGTGATAACCCGTCGGATGAACGCGATGTGGTTTGAGAACGTTGTGTCGGTCGTACTGGCGATGCACTATCCATGCTGTTCTCCCCCGATGATCGCATCTGCGGTTTGATCCTCCGGTTGCGCTTCCCACTGTCGAATGATGCGGATGAAGACATCATCGAATGTCAATGCCAGTTCTTCGGCGCTTTCGACGACGATATTGGGACCCTGCGGGTCTTCCAGCACATTGAGCACCTCCGGAAGCCAGTCGCCAGCATCATCAACGGTGACGTAGAGTTCACGATCCGACTCTGGCACATGCCGAACTTCTTTGACGTGTGGATAACGGCGTAGCGCCCCAATCGCCTTTGCCAGATTCGCCGGATTCGCCAGCGTCAGGTGGATGATCTCGCCGCCTAATGCGCGTCGTTTGAGGTTCTGGGGCGTATCAATCGCAAGCAGGCGCCCTTGCCGCATGACAGCGACATAGTCGCAGTACATCGCTTCGCTGACGATCTGGGTTGTAATCAGCAGGGTGCGCCCTTCGTCACGCAGGGTGCGGAAATACTCCCAGAATCGCCCGCGCAGCACCGGGTCGATGCCTGCCGTTGGTTCATCGGCAAACAGCAGATCAGGGTTGTGCATCAACGCGCCAACCAGCATCAAACGGCGCTGCATCCCGCCCGATAGCTGACGTCCTAGTCGGTTGCGCGCAGCGGCAAGATCGACGAATTCGAGCAGTTCATCGAGACGCCTGCGGATCTGGTGACTGCGCATGCCGTACAGTGATGCAATGAACTCTGCATTTTCCGCGACGCTCAGATTGGGGTAGAGCACGAACTGTTGCGGGATGTAGCCAATGCGTGCCCGATGTTCGGCACGGAATGTCGCTGGATCGGCGCCAAGAACGCGAATGGTTCCCGTCTGCGGTCGGTAGAGACCCAACGCCAGGCGGACGGTCGTGGTCTTGCCGCAGCCACTCGGTCCAATCAGCCCAAGGATTGTTCCTTCGGGCACACGGTACGTCTGATCGAAGACGCCAGCATGCTCGCCAAAAACCAGACTGACATTCGTGGCTTCGATAGCATTTGCGCGTGTCGATGTCATCATACGCTCCTGCACAGTGGCACACCCCCTGTCTATTGTACAGGATGGCAAATGCGGCAAAGAACGCAATATCGCTCTATCACAAACCGCCCCGGATCGTATGTTCTCGCATGTATTGCGGTATAATACCTATGCGCAGGTCGCGGCGATACATACCCCTGGCGCGAAGTTCCGGTCCGCGTCGGCGCTCCATCGTTAAAACAACAACCGCCGGGGAAGCCAGCATCAGGAGTCATCTCATGGCAAGGGGCGACAGGCCAGAGCATAAGTGCGGCATCTTTGGCATTTACGCACCGCACGAGGATGTGGCGCGCCTGACATTTTTCGGTCTCTATGCGTTGCAACATCGAGGTCAGGAGAGCGCTGGCATTGCCGTATCTGATGGACGACGCATCCATCTTCACAAGGAGATGGGTCTGGTTGCACAGGTGTTCAACGAAGAGAAACTGCGCCCACTCAAGGGGCATATTGCTATCGGGCATACTCGCTATTCCACAACCGGCTCTTCACGCCTGCAAAATGCGCAACCTTTTGTTGTCGAGAGCGCACTAGGTCCTCTGGCAGTCGGTCATAACGGAAATCTGACAAATGCGCCGCAATTGCGGCGCGAGTTGTTGCAGCGGGGCGTTGGTTTGACCTCGTCGAGCGACAGCGAAGTGATTATCCAGATGCTGGCTGGCGGCGAGGGTCGCACGTGGGAAGAGAAACTGCGTGTCTTTATGAGCCGCGCCGAAGGCGCCTACTGTCTCACTGTTTTGACGCGCGACACCCTCTATGCCGTGCGTGACCCGTGGGGGCTGCACCCGCTCTGCTACGGGTATCTCGGAAATGGCGGATGGGTGGTGGCGTCGGAGAGTTGCGCGCTGGCAACCATTGGCGCTACCCTGGAACGTGAACTTGCACCTGGCGAGATTATGGCATTTGATGAGCGTGGTCCACGTACGATTGCGCATTCACCTGCGCCGCAACGGGCGATGTGCCTCTTCGAGTATATCTACTTTGCCCGTCCCGACAGCATCATCGATGGCCAGACACTGCACGCCGCGCGTGTTGCTGCCGGACGTGAACTGGCACGCGAAGCGCCTGCCGACGCGGATATTGTCATTCCGGTTCCGGATAGCGCGGTTCCTGCTGCAATCGGCTATGCGCAAGAATCAGGCATTCCTTACCAGGAAGGATTGATCAAGAACCGCTATATCGGGCGTACTTTTATTCAACCGGATGACCGCCTGCGCAAACTGGGCGTGCAGTTGAAGTTCAACCCGCTGAGCGATAGCCTGGCAGGAAAGCGCGTCGTGCTGGTGGATGATAGTATTGTGCGCGGAAATACGTCGGGTCCGATTGTGCGCTTGCTGCGGGATGCTGGTGCAGTCGAGGTGCATATGCGCGTCTCATCGCCGCCGATCCGACATCCCTGTTTCCTTGGTGTCGATATGGCGACGTATCCAGAGTTGATTGCCCATCGGATGACGTTACCGCAGATTCGCGATCATCTGGGGGTCGATAGTCTGGCATATCTCAGCCTGGAGGGCCTTATTCGGGCAACAGGAAGCGCCAACAAGGGGTTCTGTCATGGGTGTTTTACTGGCAGATACCCTGTGGATGTGCATTTCTTCGAAAAAGAAGTATTCGAGGCGTAAATAAGCGCTGCATGAGCCAATTACACACGAAACAGCCTTGCATCCCCGCTTCACTCAGGCATGATCGAACGTCTACCGCCTGATCCGCGCATGATTGCGCTCCCCACTGAGCTGCGCAATGCCATAGCGCAGGCGCTCAGTGCTGTACCAGAAACGCGCTGGTTGAACGCTGCGCGAGCGTTGAGCGATCAGTACCGCAATCTCCACAGCGCCGACGCCGCTCCGATCGTGCGTACCCGCCTTGATGCACTTGGATATGCTGCTCTGATTATGCCTGCCACGTATGTGCAACTGTATGGCGCGATGCATGCCGCTGCAGCGCGTGCACCGTCGTGGCAACCGAAGACCATGCTCGATATGGGAAGCGGACCTGGCACGGCATTGTGGGCGGCAACCGTGTGCTGGCAGTCGCTCCGCGACCTCACTGCCTGGGAGCGCGAGCCGATACTGATTGCACTAGGACGCGATCTTGCGCGCGCAAGTACGAATCCAGCACTGCGCCATGCACACTGGGTTCAGCGGAACCTGAGTACTCCTATTGAGCACAGAGGCGTGTTCGATCTGGTCGTTCTTGGGCATGTCCTTGGCGAGATCCCACCAGAGGAACGTGATGCTGTTATCGCGTCCGCGTGGCGCATGACGCATGGTATGCTGCTGATCGTCGAACCCGGTACGCCGAGCGGTTTCAACGTTGTGCGTGCCGCGCGCGACCAGTTGCTCGCCAATGGCGCTATCACCATTGCGCCATGCGCCCACAATCTCCCCTGTCCGCTCAACGATGACTGGTGTCACTTCCCGCAACGATTGCGCCGCCCTGAGTTTCAGCGGCGCGCGCGTGGCGCGCCGTCGCCGTGGGAGGATGCAAAGTACAGTTATGCCGCACTTGCTCGTTTTCCTCCCGAACGACCAATCTGGGGACGCGTCATTCTTGAGCCGTCCTATAATAAAGCCTATGCCGAAGTCCTGATCTCGTCACGCGACGGCATTGTGCGTCATCGCGTACTCAAACGCGATCGGGACGCCTTCCGATGGGTTAAACATCTCGAATGGGGACAGACACTTGAGGAGAAGCCATGAAAGCTATTCTGTTCGATGCTCCTGGCAGCCCGGATGTTTTACGGTATGACGATGCACCTGACCCGATTCCGGGCGCCGACGAGGTGTTGGTGCGTGTGCGCGCCACGGCGGTTAATCGCGCTGATCTGCTCCAGCGGCGCGGAGTGTATGCGCCACCTCCGGGTGCGTCGCCCATTCTTGGGCTGGAACTCGCAGGCGAAGTACTGACGCCTGCCGGTTCGTGGCGCGTCGGTGATCGGGTGATGGCTGTGGTGACTGGCGGCGGCTATGCCGAACTGGCAGTCGTGCCTGTCGGCATGGTTATGCGCATACCGGATTCTCTTTCCTTCGAGGAAGCAGCTGCCATTCCGGAAGCCTTCCTGACCGCGTTCCTCAACCTGTTCACGCTAGGGCGGTTACAGGCAGGCGAGACAGTACTAATCCATGCTGGCGCCAGCGGCGTCGGAACCGCAGCCATCCAGCTGGCGCGTGTTGCTGGCGCACGAGTCTTCGCCACTGCTGGCTCACCGGAAAAATGTGCGCTCTGTCGTGAACTCGGCGCAGAACTTGCAGTCAATTACCGTGAAGAGTCGTTCGCGGCGCGAGTACTCGAAGCAACTGGCGGTCGCGGCGTTGATCTGGTGCTGGATTTCGTTGGTGCTCCCTACTGGCAGCAGAATGCTGCGGCGCTGGCGCTCGACGGACGATTGCAGTTGATCGGATTTCTGGGAGGATCGGCAGGGCAGATCGACCTGGGACCAATCCTAGCAAAACGATTGCACGTGACCGGTGCAACCCTGCGTCGCATGCCATTAGCGCAGAAAACCGCTCTCACCGCTGATTTCGTTGCGTTTGCCCACGACCGCCTGGCGCGTGGCGAGTTGCGTCCAGTTATTGACACTATCTACCCGTTGCACCAGGCCGCAGAAGCGCACCGTGTTATGGAAGCGAACCGAAACGCTGGAAAACTCGTCCTGCGCGTGGAGGAGTCAGTTGCCCAACCGTAAAGTAACGATACATGCTGTGCTATTCTATCCCCTACGACAACCGCGACGCCACAATCGGTTCCCCTCACCGACGCCAAAGCCGACCCATTCTGCTATAGGTGGCGCCTCGTGCCGTGTCCCACCCCCGATAATCCCTATCATCTCAAACAGGTTCTACTTACCCTCGACGACGCGCTCCACCCTAAAGAGGGAGACTTTATCGTGCACAGCGACCGCCACGAGACCGACCGGATGGACCTCACCGCCGTGCTGCGCTTGCGTCTGGAGCAATCCCGTCGAGTGATTGTGCTCAGCAACGTGCGCATTGCGTGGGACCTTCCCGACCTGCGTGCACACGGACTGGACGTGATGGTCATCCCCAGCGTGCGCAAGTGGCGCAACTGGAGCACATTTGAGGTAGCGGTCAAGCGAACGCGCCCGGCGCTGATCATCGACATCGTTTCGCTGGATGCGTGCGAGAACGACGTGGTGATCAAGGTGGATCATTATGCGCGGGTGGAGTAGCGCAGTACGTGATTGTGGACGATACGGGCGAAGCGAGATGCGGGCGGTTACGGCTGCTCGACTATCGTCTGGAAGCGGGGACATACCGGTTGCAGGCACCAGACGCGGAGGGACGGGTGTACCTGGCAATTGCGGACGTATGGCCGGGAATACGGCGCGACCACGTAGTCTGCTATGACGCGGCGGGGCGGGAGATCGGGGACTATGTGATGGTAGTGGGGCAGGCGGCAAAGGCGGAAGCGCAGGCGGAAGAAGCGGCGGCACAGGCGCGGCGCGAAGTGGCAGTGCATGCCGAGGCAGAAGAACGGGCACGGCAGGAAGCGGCAGCGCAAATGGAAGCGGAAGAGCGCAAGGCGCAAAGCAGCGACGCGTTAAGCCAAAGCGTGAGCGTGGATGGAAGCGGAGGAGCGTGCGCAGCGGGAAGCGGCAGCGCGGGAAACCGAAGCGCGTCTGCCATGCTACGCGAGCGTCTGCAAGCGCTGGGGATTGCGCTGGAGGTGAGTTACAGTACAAAGGCAATGGCGTCTTCCTGCTAGAAAGAGATACCTGTTCCTGATGGAGAAATACCAAAATCTCAGAACGTCATCAGAAACGATACACGCTGCCTGACAGAGGTATTATCGCACGTTCAAATACTCTCCCTGGCGCGCCGGAACATTGCATGTCCTCGCATCGCCTGGGTACATCGGCTTCTCGCTTGCATGAAGAAGCAGTGTGACCCATAACGGGAGCGAGGACATCCCGCCCTCAATTGTCTCACGAAGGCAGGATGCTCTCGCTCTACGGTGAGCGGCGCGATATTAAACGGTTCGGCGGCGAAAGGCTCGACAACGAACTGAACGCGGTCAATACAACGTGAACGATATGCAGCGTCAGATACTCGGTGAACGACGAACCTCAAAGCTGCGCACCAATCTGGTGAAATGGCTGCTAGGCGAACCATGTCGTTCGACTGGAATATCGTTGCAATCAGCGTTATCAGCGTTTCACTGCTGGTATTTGACAGATATTACAGCATTACACCGTACAAGTACTGGGATCGTGTCATTCTCTACCTGTTTGTGCCGCTGTTCGTCATCATCATTATCTGTCGCGAACACCCGCGCATCTAGGGCTTTAACATTGGCGACTGGAAAGCTGGTATCGTTCTCACTCTGCTCGGCATTGGCGTCATGACGCCGCTCCTGTATGCCTTTGGGCGGTATGATCCGGCGCTCAACGCCTACTATCGCGGGTTAACGGTGGGTTTGCCGTGGACAACCCTGCTTGGTCTAATCGGTTGGGAGTTTCTGTTCCGTGGATGGATCCTGTTCGGCTATGCGCGTCAACTCGGTCCCGAAGCGCTGTGGCTCCAGTCTGTTCCGTTCGTCCTGGTGCATATCGGCAAGCCGGAACTGGAAACCTTCTTCACGGTCATTGGCGGGTTTGGTTTCGGCTGGCTGGAGTGGCGCACGAAATCATTCGTCTAGCCCTTCCTCGTTCACTGGTTCGTGGCAACGTTTCTCATCCTCGTCGCTGCATCACAATGATCCTGCGCGCGATCAGTGGGGGCGGATTTCTGTACGCAGAGTCTGTCACTGTGCTTTACTCTATCTGATGAAAGCGGTACTGGAGCGCTTCAGCAACATGCTGCGCGGTGATTCGTTCGACGCCAGCGAGGTCGGCGATGGTGCGCGCTAGTTTCAATACCCGGTGATACCCGCGCGCCGACAGGTCAAGCTGCCGCATCGCGCTCTGTAACACCAGTTGACCCTTATTGTCGAGCACACAATACCGATGCACTTCGGCAGGTCCCATATCGCTGTTGGTGAGCATGCGCATATCGCGAAAACGGCGCTCCTGGATTTGTCGAGCAGCAATGACCCGCTCGCGGATCGTTGTTGATCCTTCGCCAGGTTGCAGGCTGTTCAATTTCTCGAAGGGCACACGTGGCACGGTGACAAAAATATCGAACCGGTCGAGCAACGGTCCGCTAACGCGCCGCTGGTAGCGCGCAACGGCGGATGCTGTGCAGGTGCACGGACGCTCTGGATCGCCGTACCAGCCGCACACGCAGGGGTTCTGGGCGGCAACCAGCATGAAGGATGCCGGGTAGGTAATGCTGCCAACGGCGCGGCTCAACGTCACTATCCGATCTTCCAGCGGCTGGCGCAGCACGTCGAGTTTGCTGCCGAATTCTGGCAATTCATCGAGAAACAGCACACCGCGGTGCGCCAGTGACACCATGCCGGGCTTGACGCGCGCGCCTCCGCCGCCAACCAGCCCGGCGAGCGATGTGGTATGGTGCGGTGCACAGAACGGCCGCTGGCGGATCAGCGGTGTATCTTTCGGCAACTGCCCGGCGACACTGTAGATCTTCGTCACTTCGATGGCTTCGCTCATTGTGAGGGGTGGCAGGATCGAGATCAAGGCGCGTGCCATGAGGGTTTTCCCTGCGCCTGGACTGCCGGTCATCAGCACGTTGTGTCCGCCAGCTGCAGCGACCTCCAGGGCGCGCTTAACGTGCTCCTGTCCTCGTACGACAGTGAAGTCAACAGGATATTCAGGTACAAGTTTGGTGTGTGTAGGCACGCCCGCATACTCTGGCAACCATCGTGCGCCGCTCAGATGCGCTGCCAGATCATCGAGGCGCTGCACCGGCACAATGCTCACTCCATTAATGAGTGACGCCTCGGCGGCATCTTCCTTTGGAACGAAAACCTGCCGGATACCACGCTCATGCGCCACGGCGACCATCGGCAAGACGCCGTCGGTGTGGCGTACTGCGCCATCGAGTCCCAGTTCGCCGATGAAGACCGCATTGCTCGTGTCGCCCTGAATCTGTTCTGATGCAAGCAACAGGCCAATTGCAATCGGCAGATCATACGCCGGACCGGCTTTGCGCAGATCGGCTGGCGCCAGATTGACCGTGATCCGTTTCATGGGAAATGAGTATCCGCTGTTGCGCACCGCAGCGCGCACCCGTTCGCGACTCTCCTGCACAGCGGTATCACCCAGACCGACGATGGTAAACCCTGGCAACCCCTGCGCAATATCCACTTCAACCTCGACCAGTACCCCTTCGAGACCGATAACGGCGCTGCTGTAGACCTTCGCCAGCATGCTCCGCCTCCCATCTACTGTGGCTTCACAGATATACCGCGCCAGCGACAGACACAGATCGGGTCAGGGATTGGGAACAGGAAGAAGATCCTGCCAGAATGGCGATTCTGTGCGTCAATGGCGAAGCCGACTGCACTGTTTCTGGTATACTGAGATGGGATTAGCGATAAGATTTGCGCGATATAATGCTGGCTTTTCGACGGATCTTTGCCCTGTTGGTGGTGCTGTTGATCGCCTGTGAGATAGTTGAGGGCGGGCGCATGCCCGGCGCGCCTGTTCCGCTCCCGACGGCACCGGCGACGCCAGTGACTCCACATGCTACTGCGCCAGGCTTGTCGTATCCCTATCCGTCGCTGTAATAACGAACGGAGTTTGCGCCCATTCCGCGAAAATGGTATACTATAAGCCATGAGTTCGCGGTTGCGTCAAAAAGTGGGCATTCCCCACTTTTCTTGTTGTTAGCGTGATCATCTGACGGTTGAGCGACCACGCAAGCACGACGCTGAGGATACGATGAAAAGCGACTTTTATGCAGCAATCTCGCAGATTGCCTCCGAACGCGGTATTCCAAAGGAAGCCATCGTCGAAGTGATGGAAAAAGCGCTGGCGACTGCCTATCGTCGGACGCTGGGACCGAACCCGCCGCCAATGGAGATCTCGGTCAGACTCGACCCTGTCACCGGTATGGCTCGTGTCTATGCCGAAAAACAGGTCGTTGACGACGTCTTAGATGAGCGCTTCGAGATTGACCTGGAGAGTGCGCGCAAGATCAAGCCTGACGTCGAGTTAGGCGAGTCGGTCGTGGTAGAGGCAACGCCCAGGGATTTCGGGCGAATTGCCGCACAAACGGCGAAGCAGGTCATTCTTCAGGGAATCAAAGAAGTCGAGCGCGAGCACATCTATAGTGAGTACATGGATCGCGAGGGCGAACTGGTGACCGCGACAGTGCAGCGGATAGCGAAAGGTAACGTCATCCTCGAAATGGGGAAAGCTGAGGCGATTCTGCCGCCGAAAGAGCAGGTTGAGACCGATCGCTACTACCATGGGCAGCGCCTGAAAGTCTATCTGATGGAAATCCGGCGTGAGGATCGCGGTCCAAAATTGATCGCTTCGCGTGCACACAAAAATCTGATCACGCGCCTGTTCGAGATGGAGGTGCCAGAGATTTATAATGGCGCTGTTGAGATTAAGTCGATAGCGCGTGAGCCGGGTATCCGCACAAAAGTGGCGGTCGTCGCGCGCCAGGAGGGAATCGACCCGGTCGGCTCATGCGTCGGTATGCGTGGGATCCGGATCCAGAACATTGTCAATGAACTGAATGGTGAGAAAATAGATGTGGTTCAGTGGTCGTCCAATCCGAAAGAGTTCATTGCCAATGCGCTGTCACCGGCGCAGGTCGTAGAGGTGCAACTGCGCGATGATGAACACGCGGCGACGGTGATCGTGCCGGATAAGCAGCTTTCCCTGGCAATCGGCAAAGAGGGTCAGAATGTGCGCCTGGCAGCAAAGTTGACCGGATGGCGTATCGATATCAAGAGTGCATCGGCGTTGCTCGATGAAGAGCGTGCCGCTGCTGAAGCGCGCGATGCAGCAGAAGCTGAGGCGCTGGCGACTGAAGCGGCGCTGGCGACAGCAAAGGTTGAGACCCGCAAAGTCTATGCTGATGGCACGATCGTCTATCGCAAGCACCGCTATGGCCCGCTCGGCGATGATCTGGTCGGTGAAACGGTTCAGTTGCGCGCAACACCGCAGAAACTGTACATCTATCGCGGTGATCGTCTGGTTGCTTCCTATATTCTGGTTGAAGACGACGAAGAGGATGACGACGAGGAGTAATGGTTGAGAGACGTGAAGGGCACATTGTGCCCTGACCGGAGTACAGCAGTGACGCAGACGGCAAAAAAGAAGAAAGGACCGCGTCAGAAGCATGTACCGCAGCGTACATGCGTCGCCTGTCGCCATACCAATGCCAAGCGCACGCTGATTCGTCTGGTGCGCGACGCTGACGCTCGGGTGCATATCGATCCGACAGGGAAACGAAATGGGCGTGGCGCTTATCTGTGCAACAATCCGGCGTGCTGGGATCAGGCGCTTCGACGCCATGCACTGGAACGTGCACTGCGGGTAAGTGCGCTGCACCCTGAAGATCTAGCAGCACTTGAGGCATACGCACGAACGCTACCGTTGGCGACGGGTGTGAAGTAGGTCGGTTGCTTCCTCCGCTAGAGCCAGAGCGAAGCACTGCTGATAGAGTACAACAGAGCGTACCAACCGCGGGCCTGGCCTGTAGTGAGGAGGAACGACAATGAGTGACATGGAGCTCTCTAGTTATCAGAGCGCTATTAACGCGCAGCATCATATTCAGTTCGCCAGCGGCGGGCGTGGTTCGAGCAATTCGGGTAGCGGGCGCAGTCCGGGCAATCCGGGCGGCGGGCGCGGTTCGGGCAATCCGGGCGGCGGGCGCGGTTCGGGCAATCCGGGCGGCGGGCGCAGCCTGGGCAATCCGGGCGGTGGGCGCAATTCGGGTGGCGGGCGCGGCAGTGGACGCGGCAGCGATAGTCGCCGGCGTGATGAGAGTTTTGCTGAAAATGAAGGAGGACGCAGCAATCGGAGCGGACGTGCTACCAGCACCGCGACACCTGCGCGTACTCCGGGCGGATTAGCGCGCCCAACGACCATTGTGCGCGCGCCTGTGCGTCCGAAAGGACCAATCGCGCTGCCAATGACAATGACAGTGCGCGAGTTCTCAGAGGCGACTGGCGTCGGCGCTTCTGAGATTTTGAAGGCACTGCTCAAGGCTGGCGTGGTGGCCAACATCAATCAGCAGATCGACTATGAAACTGCTGCAGTGATTGCTGCTGATTTCGGCATCGAGACAGTCGAATATGTGCCGCCGCAACTGGAAGGGGTCGTCGAGAATATCCGCGATGTGCTGGCTGCGCAAGATCCAAAGGATATGAAACCGCGCCCGCCAGTTGTCACCATTATGGGTCACGTTGACCACGGGAAGACGAAACTGCTCGACGCGATCCGTTCGACGCGGGTGGCAGAGAGCGAGGCTGGCGGCATCACGCAGCATATTGGCGCCTATCAGGTTGAACTGCACGGACGGAAAATCACCTTCCTCGATACGCCGGGGCACGAAGCATTCACTGCAATGCGCGCACGCGGCGCCCAGGTGACCGATATTGTGGTGCTCGTCGTTGCTGCCGACGATGGGGTGATGCCGCAGACGCTAGAGGCGATTTCACATGTGAAAGCAGCGGGCGTGCCGATGATTGTGGCGATCAATAAAATTGATGCGCCCAATGCTAATCCGGATCGCGTCCGCCAGCAACTTGCCAACGCTGGTGTGATCGTCGAGCAGTTTGGCGGTGATGTTCCATCGGTTGAGGTGTCCGCCAAACTGAAGAAGAACATCGACGGGTTACTTGAGATCATTCTGCTCGTCGCCGACCTTAATGAGTACAAGGCGAACCCCAATGCGCCAGCAGTTGGAACGATTATTGAAGCCGAAATGGATCGCACGCGCGGTCCAGTGGCTACTGTGCTGGTGCAGAACGGAACATTGCGCCTGGAAGATAATGTGCTAGTTGGAAGTACGACCGGCACAATTCGCACAATGTTCAACGATGCGGGGAAGCGTCTGCGTTTCGCCGAACCGGCAACGCCAGTAGTTATTCTTGGTCTACATGATGTGCCGCAGGCGGGCGATATTTTGCAGGTTATGCCCGATCTGGCAGTGGCACGTGAGATCGCACTGCAACGACAACGCAAACAGCGCCTTGAAGCGATGGCAAGCTCGCGCGGCGTCAGCCTTGATGGACTGTTCAGTTCCATTCAGCAGGGAAAAATCAAAGAACTGAACATCATTTTGAAAGCGGATGTCCAGGGATCGATTGGCGCAATCGAACATGCCCTGAGCCAGCTTAATACCGATGAGGTGCAGATCAGGATTATCCATCGCGGTACTGGGACAATTACCGAGAGTGACGTGAACCTGGCTATTGCATCCCGTGCGATTATCATCGGCTTCAACGCCCGCCCTGATCCGGCAGCGCGCCGGCAGGCTGAACAGCACGGCGTCGATATCCGGTTCTATAATATCATCTACCAGCTGACCGAAGACATCAAGAAGGCGATGATCGGTATGCTGGAACCGGAGTATCGTGAGGTGACCGAAGGATTCGCTGAGGTGCGCAATATCTTCCGCCTCCCGACCCGTGAGATTGTGGCGGGTCTATACGTGACCGAGGGGAAGATTTCACGCCAGTATAATGTGCGTGTGCTGCGGAACGGGGTCGTTCTTCACGATGGGAAGATCGCCAGTCTGAAGCGTTTCAAGGATGATGTGCGCGAAGTACAGGCTGGCTATGAGTGCGGCTTGATTGTTGAAGGGTTCAACGATATTACGCCCGGCGATACGATGGAGTTCTATCGCAGAGAGCGCGTGGAACGAACAGTATGAGTAAGCGCACCGAACAGCTTGGTCACGAGATCCAGCGGATCCTAGGAGAGATTATTCAGTATGAATTGAAGGACCCGCGGGTTGGATTTGCAACGGTTGTGGGGGTTGAGGTGACTGCCGATCTGCAGATCGCGCGGGTGCGGATCTCGGTGATGGGAACGCCAGATGAGCGGCGGGAAACGATGGCGGCGCTCGAACGCGCCAAAGGCTTCCTGCGCCGGCGTCTGGCGGAAGAACTGAACTATCTGCGCTTCGTGCCAGAATTGCGGTTGATCCTCGATACGTCCGTTGATTATAGTCTGCATATCGATGAACTGCTTCGGCGCGCCGCCGGAGAGCGTGCCGACTCCCCCACTCAGCAACCTGAAGATGACAAACTGGCGGAGTAGTGGGTTGATTTGCGATTGCCTGCGTCTGGAAATGAATGCGCAATGAAGACGGTCGCGACCCCAGTCGATGTGTATTACAAAAAGCGAATTCCGTACACCTGTCGGGGCCAGACGTTCGCATTCGACGTGGCACATACGCTTTTTTCGTCCTATCAGATTGATGAGGGGACCGACCTGTTCTTGCGCACGATTGCGCCATGCTCACCGCAGACGATCCTCGATCTGGGGTGCGGGTGCGGTGTGATCGGGATCGTTCTGGCGCGCTGGTTCCCGCAGGCGCGCGTTATTTTAGCCGACCGCGATCTCCTGGCAGTGCGTTATGCCCGTCATAACGCTGCACTCAATCAGACCCCTAATGTCGAGGTGATTGGCAGCGTTGGGTTCGAGCACATTCCTGCTCTTCCCTTTGATCTGATCGTCTCCAACATCCCGGCAAAAATTGGCGATGAGGCCATCGAACGCGAGTTCATTCTCGATCCGCTCGAACATCTCCATCCCGGTGGTGACTACTGGTTTGTGGTAGTCAGTGGTCTCAACCGCCTGATACCAGCGCTGGGGCGTCGCCATAACCTGCGCCTGAAAGAAGTCAAGAAGCGTGCTGGCCATACGGTTTATCACATCCACAAGGTGCCTGCATGATCTACAACGATCCAGCCATCGCAGCAGCGCCACTTGCCGAACGCATCGCCGCTGCGCAGCACATTCTTATTCTGACGCATATTAACCCCGACGGCGATGCGGTTGGAGCGACGCTGGGCGTGTGGCACGCGCTTGGCACCCTTGGCAAACAGCGCACGGCGATCCTCATGCCGCCTGTGCCAGGGTATACGCAGTGGCTCCCCGGCGCCGATCAGATCATTCTCTATCAGTCGGGGATGGCGCTCCCGTTGGTCGACCTGGCGATCCTTGTCGATACTGCGCATCTGACCCGTATTGGGCTGATCTACGATGAGCATGCAGCGTTTCTGGCAACGCTGCCGGTTGTGGTTATCGATCACCACGTGACGAATGATGGCAGTGCGACGTTCAACCTGATTGACCCAGACTCTGCCTCCACCTGTGATCTGCTCTATCGGCTCTTCTGCGCCATGGGAGTGGATATCGACAGGACAATCGCTACCTGTCTGCTGCTTGGGCTAACGACTGATACACAAAGTTTCCAGACGAATGCCACCCGTCCGGCATCGCTGCGTGCTGCAGCTGCACTGCTCGAAGCTGGTGCCGACCACGCTCAGATTATTCAGGCAGTGTACTATGGGTTGCCCGCGAGCAGCGCGGCGTTGATGGGACGCGCGCTCGCCGGATTGCGCTGTGAGGATGGCGTCGCCTGGGTGACGGTGAGCAGGGAGATGTTCGCGGCGACCGGCGCTGAGGAGGAAGCGGCAGACGAAGTCATTCGCGTGCTGCAACGAATAGGCGAGGCGCGAGTGATGGCGCTGTTCAAAGAACGCGACGATGGCACAACAAAGGTGAGCCTGCGGGCGCGTGCGCCGCTAAATGTGGCGGATATTGCGCAGCGCTGGGGGGGTGGCGGGCACGCGCAGGCGGCAGGTGCCAATATCCCAATGACGCCAGCAGATGCCGCCGATGCCGTGGTTCCGCTGCTCAAGGCGCTGGCAGCGCATGACCTGCCCTAACTCAGATCACCACATGCATGGATTTCTTAACATTGATAAATCCGCCGGTATGACATCGCACGATGTCGTGGCATGGATTCGTCGCCTTAGCGGGCAACGGCGCGTTGGGCATGCGGGCACGCTCGATCCGGCAGCGACCGGAGTGCTGGTTGTTGCGCTTGGCGGAGCAACCCGGTTGATTGAGTATGTTCAGCATCAGACGCTGAAGCAGTACCGGGCGACCTTGTGCCTGGGTGTGACCACGACAACTGATGATGCAGACGGCGAGATTATTGCTCGGCATCCGGTTCCACCACTGGACCGGGAAACGGTCGAACGCGCACTTGCGCCATTGCTTGGGACAATCTGGCAGACGCCGCCTATGTATGCGGCATTGCACTATGAGGGACGGCGGCTGTATGAACTGGCGCGCGCTGGTGTGACGGTTGAAACGCCGCCGCGACAGGTGTATATTGAGCGTCTCGACCTGATCGCGTTTGATCCGCCACTGCTGACTCTCGATGTGGTGTGCGGCAGCGGAACGTACATTCGCGCGCTGGCGCGCGATCTGGGGGCAGCGCTGGGGTGTGGCGCGCATCTCGCTGCGCTTCGCCGCACTGCAGTCGGGACATTCCGTATCGAAGACGCACTGCCGCTGAGGGTTCTGGAAGAGGAGGCACAAGCCGAAGCGCTTTCGACGCGTGACATCGTGCGCCGACATCTGCTGCCGCCTGAGATCGCCGTCGCCGACTGGTATGCCGTCCAGGTCGATGAAGAGAGCGCCCGACGCCTCCGGCACGGCATGCCGCTCGCCGCACCATCCGGCGCAGCGCCACGAGCGCGCGCTCATGCTCCTGATGGGACGCTGATCGCGATTCTACGTCTTGATGGCACATACTGGCGTCCGATAAAAGTATTCGATTGGACTAACGCATGAATATTATTTACGGTCTTCCACAATCGATCAACGAACGACCAACCGTACTAACCATTGGCGCGTTCGATGGCGTGCATCGCGGGCATGCCCACCTGATCAGTACGACCGTGCAACGCGCGCGTGCGTTGGAGTGTCAGGCGGCGGTGCTGACCTTCGATCCGCATCCGGATGTTGTTGTTCGTCCGGGGAATGAGCGACCCACGCTTACAACCATCGTCGAGCGGGCAGAATTGATTGCTGCGCTCGGCGCTGATCTGATGATCGTCATGCCGTTTACGAGAGAGCTGATGGTACTGACTGCGCACGAGTTTATGGCTTGCCTATGCGGATCGCTGGCAATCCGTGAACTCTGCATTGGCTGGGACTTTGCACTAGGTCGTGGTCGGGAAGGCAATGCTGAGCGTCTGGCGGCAATCGGACAGACCTTCGGCTATACAGTGTATCGTGTCGAGCCGTTCCTGCTCGATGGTGAGATAGTCAGCTCAACGCGCATTCGTGCGGCTTTGGACAATGGCGATATTGAATCGGCGAATCGGTTGCTTGGCTACCCATATGGTCTGCGCGGTCCGATCGTCGAAGGTGACCGGCGCGGGCGAACGATTGGTTTCCCAACTGCCAATATCCATGTCGATCCGCGTCGTATGCTGCCAGCGCACGGGGTGTATGTCTGTCGCGCTCTGCTTGGCGGCGTCACCTATGGCGCAGTGACCAACGTCGGCGTGCGCCCGACCTTCGATGGAGCGCGGCGGACCGTCGAGGCATACCTGCTCGATTTCAGCGATGAGGTGTACGGCGAGGAATTGCGATTGATGTTCCTGCATCGTCTGCGTGGTGAGCAGAAGTTCGATGGCATTACGTCGCTGGTGGCGCAGATCACCCGCGACGTCGCCGCTGCGCGCGACTGGTTGCAGGCGCATGATGTTGTCTGACCTGATGCGAATGGCACAACAACCATGAACCTGATCGAAACCATCCGAATCGCGCTGAATAGCCTGGCAGCCAACAAATTGCGCTCCGTGCTGACGATGCTTGGGATCATTATCGGCGTCGGTGCAGTCATTACGCTGCTGGCGCTGGGCGGTGCCATTCAGACGCTGGTCACCCGCGAGTTGCAGGGGTTGGGGTCGAACCTGGTTTTCCTGTTTCCCGGCACCAACGATCCTGAACAGAATCGGCGTGTTCCGCCGCGCCTGACGAATGAAGACGTTGCTGCGCTCGCCGATCCGCTCAATGTTCCAGCAGCCGCAGCGGTGACGCCTCAGTTGACCCGTGGCGCACTGATCGTCTATGCTGGTGCCAGTTTCGACGGGCGTGTCGCGGGGGTGACGCCAAACTATCCGCAGGTGCGTAACGCCAGAGTGATCAGCGGACGCTTTTTCGATCAGACAGAGACTGACCTGCGATCACGGGTGGCAGTGATTGGCGCAGATGTGCGCGAATCGCTCTTCCCCAACGAAGACCCGATTGGAAAGCGCATCCGTATTAACGATGTTAGTTTTGAGGTGATCGGCGAAATAGCGCCGCGCGGCGGCAATTTCGGTCCCAGCGAAGATAATCTGGTATTTGTGCCAATCACGACTGCGCAAACGCGCCTGTTTCCGTCGCCACCAGGGACTGTGAGTCGGATCGATGTAAGTGTGGTCTACATCCAGGCAATTGATGAACGCAGTATCGATGCAGTGATCGATCAGGTCACCGATGTTCTGCGTCGCCGGAATGGATTGACCTATCAGGACAACAATTTTACCATTGTGACGCAGCAAGACCTGATCGCCTCGTTTGGGACGATTACTGGTGCGTTGACGGCGTTTCTTGGTGCAATTGCAGCGATTTCGCTGCTGGTAGGCGGAATCGGCATTATGAATATTATGCTCGTTTCAGTCACCGAACGAACCCGCGAAATCGGGTTGCGCAAAGCGGTCGGGGCGCGGCGGCGCGATATTCGTTTTCAGTTCGTTGTCGAAGCGACAACTCTGAGTCTGCTCGGCGGATTGCTTGGGATTGCATTGGGATATGTGCTCTCGGCGCTGGGAACGGTCTTTCTACAGAGGGTGGCGGAAGGTGCTGAGGCGCGTGTGCAACTCGATGCGATCCTGCTTGCAACGCTCACATCGATTATTGTCGGGTTGATCTTCGGTATCTACCCTGCTATTCGCGCTTCGCGGCTCAACCCGATCGATGCGCTGCGGTATGAATAACTCGCATTAGTGCCACCGTCTCTTCAGCAAGCAAACTACGGGGATGACCAGTCTTCGATGACCAGGCCAGCCATCAATGGTGCGAAGTTTCATATATGCTTCAAATGCGGCGTGAAAGATCGGAAACACCGCGTGAAACTCATCAGCGGTCAGGCCGGTCGCAGAGCGTCATTTTCCGGATTTTCAATAATGGATCGATGCTTGCACATTGTTTTTCTCTTTTCAGATTGTACAAAAATAGTATATTATTAAATCTTGATGAAGTCTATTGTCATCGTTGCGCGTACCTTTCATATCTTCGTCACTTTTCTAGCACAAGAAGCGCACAACAGGTCGCGTTTATCCCCCTGATCGCACCAGCACCACTGTCTCTTCGTCTGCGTACACCTCGCGCCACACGTTGGCGTGGGTGCGGGCGTATTCCAGCAGCGGTGCCTGTTCTTCGATGCTCAGCATCATGCCGTCAATGCGGTATTTTGCCAGCAGCGCCTCAACTTCAACTCCCTGCCCCAGCAAGATGTAGTCGCGCCACTGCTCGAACGGATATAACTCGATACGCGGATCGATAAAGACCTTCTGTTCCGGCGCTGCCCAGATCAGATACGAACCGTAACTCATGGCATGAAACAGTCGCTGCGGTCGTTGTGGCAATTCCTGAAGCGCTCGCGTCGCCTCAACTGGCGTGCCCTTTGCGAGTAAGGCGCCAGTTTCGGGCGGCAAGAGGGCAGGCTTTACCCAGGGTGAGCCAATCAGCAGGATCAGCGCTAGCAGACCGATGAGTGCTATATTCATTGTCGGAATGCCCTGGAACCGGCGTTGTGGCGGCGGTGGCAGCAATGTCGTTGCCTGAACTGCCAGAAGCGGCGTTGCCACAAACCCCAGCCACACGATATTGCGCGTGGCGCCGAGCGCCAGCCAGAGAAACGCACCAAACAGCATCAGATCGGTCAGGTCGGGTCGGGTGCGCGCATAGATCAGTGTGAGAGCGGCGACGATCAGAAACAGGAAGAAGATGACGCCATTGATGTCTCGAACAGTCGGCGGCGACCACTCCGTGACCAGATCGGTCACCTGACTGCTGCCAATCAGGTTTGTCACATACCCCAGCACCTCAACGCCGCGCGGGTTGAGGAGCGTTGCGGCTGCGGTTGCCGCCCCCCACACGATGAGCGGTACATCCATACGGGGACCTGGCGCGCCACGCCAGCGCTTGATGGTTTCGCCGGCGAAGACGATGCCGATCAGTCCTAAACCGAGCACAAACGAGCCATGCATATTCACCCACAACGCCATGATGATCGGCAGCAACCACAGGCGACGCGCCATTCCAAGACGGTACTCGGTCAGCACTGTCAGAAACCCGGCAAACAGTGGGAATACATACGTTTGCGGGCGGACCGTCCAGTTATCGAACGACAGTGGCATAGTCACCAGCAGCAGAATTGCCACGCACGCCCGGATCCGGTTGGTACACAGGATGCAGAGACGGAGCAGCAGCCCATATGCCAGCGCCAGCACCAGCGCCTGCACCACGATGATCAACGGCAATCCGCCGATCCGATGGATCAGTGCCATCAACAATTGCGCCAGCCATCCCTGATTAAAAAACGGCTCGCCAGCGCGGGTATAGGAGAAAAGATCGTTCTGCGGGATCGTTCCAGTCTCCATGATCGCGCGCCCGGTTGCCATATGCCACCAAAAGTCGTGCGGCGGAATGGGGGTTAACAAGGGGCGAAGCGCAATCAGCATCAACGCAGCCGTCACATATACCTGATCAAGCGTTGGGCACAGACGCGCCTGCGGTTTTGGAACGGATTCGAGGGTCGAAGGCGAGGTCATAGATGGAACGCTACCTTTCTTCAACACGTCGGTACAGAATACTATACCGATCCTCGTACTCGATAACCCAGGACGGATCGGCAGCCAGTGCAGCGACGAGCGGCGCCTGCCGTGATCGACTGAGCAGCGCCCGATCAATGCCGTACTGTTCGATCAGGGTGCGATACGCACGCGCTTCGCCGAGCGCCAGGTAATCTTCCCACAGCGCCAGCGGGTAAAGTTCGACGCGTGTATCGACGAACACCTGCGGCGCAGGAAGCGCCCAGATCAGGTACGAACCATACGCCATATCGTTGAACAGCCGACCGCCAGGATGATCGCGCAGGTACGCAGCCGCCCCGACCGGCGTGTCGGCGCTGTAGAGCAGTGGCGCTCCTGGCACATCGGCGAACAAACCCTGGTAGGATTCCGGCAGGTTGAGTGACGACTTGAACGGTGGTTGCAGCGCGCCGACCCCAAGAACCAGGGTAAGCGCAATGATTGCGGCGAACAGGTCTCCGCGTTGCGCGGCAGCTTGCGACGAAGGACGCGCCAGACACTGCGCCAGCATCGGCATTGCCAGCATGCCGAACCAGACCACATAGCGCATGCCGCTCCACGCCAGCCACAAGAAGGCGCACAACAGCAACGTATCGGTCAGGTTCAAACGCCGCCGACCAAGCGCCAGCGCAGCGATCAGGAACAGCGTCGCCAGAAAGAACACCTGACCTGCTAGGCTCCGCACGGTTGGCGGTTGCCACTCGTTCACCAACCTCTGGCTCGGCGGATCGGTTAATAATTTCACAACGTATGCGAAAATATCGGCGCCGATCGGATTGACCAGGGTGGCAGCCAATGTTGCGAGCGCTGCCACCACAAGCGCTATCAGACGGCGGAAATCGGGCGCATCCGGGTGTCGCAAGAGGGCTCGCGTCCCCTCGCCAATGCCGTGCAGGGCCAGCAGCGCCAGCCCCAACACGAATGAGCCGTGCGCATTCACCCAGAAAACCATCAACGGTGGCAACGCTAGCAGCGCATGCCATCCTACCTGCTTTGCCGCATATGCGCCAAGAATGATCGCATACGCCATAAACGGCGCCCATGCCCAGTTCTGCGGGCGCGTCGTCAGATTGTTAATCGTCATCATCCCTGCCAGGAAAACCGCCAGCCCAGCCAGACGCCACGAACCACTGCGTCGGCAGGCTTCCAACAATACCAGCGCAAACGCGAGCGTTCCCAGGATATTGCGCGCCAGCACCGGACCCTGCAACCCGTAGATGAGATACATCTGATAGAAGAGCCAGTCGCTAAGCCAGGCAGCGTAGACGAACGGTTGATCAGGCGGAACAGTCCAGGCAAACATGTTGGTGCGCGGTACACCCGCTTCGGCTACAATCTGCCCCACCCGCAGATGCCACCAGAAATCGTGCGGATCGGTTGGCGCTAGCGTGATCAGCGCTGCCACCACGGCCAGGGGGATCAGGCCGTACAGATGAATAAGCGCAGGGAACGGCGCATTACGCATGAGTCCCCCAACAGTACGAAGCACAGACGTGTTCGTGCGACGCACAGCTGTATCAATCGTTGCTCTGGGTCCGCCCCAGATACGTCCCGAAACGAGCAGAGAGCGCTTTCTGGCGGACAATTTTGTTGCCGTTTTGCTACCTTCTCGCGTCATGATCGTGATCGCGCAGGAGGCGATGTGACGAGTATAATGGACAGGCGCTGGTAGATCAACCGCGCCAGTTTTGGGTCTTTGTGTGCTGGCAAGGAGATCGCATGACGTTGCCGCAACCGATCACGCAAAAACGAGCGTTCATTGATATCGGGCTGGCTGACTGCACGGTTGTTATTCCGACCTACAACGAACGCGAGAACATCGCGGAACTCATCCGGCGCATCCTGGAGATGTCACGCTTCCGGGTGCTGGTCGTCGATGACAATTCGCCCGATGGGACTGCTAGCATTGTGGCAGATATGGCTGCCGAGGAGCCACGTGTCGGATTGTTGCTGCGACCGGAGAAACGCGGGTTGGGCAGCGCCTACATCGCCGGTTTTCGCCGCGCGCTTGCTGAAGGCGCGGCATACATCTGCGAAATGGACGCCGATTTTTCCCACAATCCGGCATACCTGCCGCAGTTGCTGGCAGCCGCCGAAACGCGCTACGACCTGGCAATCGGTTCACGCTATGTTCCGGGCGGCGGCACGACCGATTGGGGGATCGTCCGGCAGATGATCAGTCGTGGCGGCAACCTCTATGCCCGTGCGATCCTGGGGCTGCCAGTCATGGATGCGACTGGCGGTTTTCGCTGCTATCGGCGTCGGGTGTTGGAGACCATCAATCTTAATGATATTCAGTCGAACGGGTACGCTTTCCAGATCGAACTGGTCTATCGCACCATGCGCGCTGGTTTTCGTATTGGCGAACTGCCGATCATCTTTCCAGACCGGCGTGTCGGGTGCTCGAAGATGTCGAAGCGTATTGTCCTCGAAGCGCTGATCAACGTCTGGCGGCTTCGGTTCTGTTCTCTATGAAGGCAGTCGTCGAGGGTGGTATAATACCCGGCGATTGCCTTTGTAATTCTGCCAAAGCTGCGCTCTGGAGGCTGTTGTGACGGTGAATGATACTGCGCCATCTATCAAAGAACTCTACGATAAATTGAATGCCGATTTGGAAAAAGCGCGCAAGGAACTGATCGAGATCGAAGCACTTTTGCGGCAAACTTCCAACGAGGTCGAAAAACTCCAGCAACGCGAACTGGCCGTCTCAAATCGCCTGCGTGATCTGGATGTCAATATTGATCGGTACAGCAAGGCGGACATTAAGAATTTTTATGCTTCGGCGCAGGAGGTGCAAATGCGTCTCCTGACGATGCGCAGCCAGCTTGAGCAACTGCAATATCGTCAGCAGGCCACCAAACAACGGCAGAGTCAGGTGTTTGAACTGATCACTGCGCTCGAACCACTGCTGGGCATTGCTGCACCCTCCGGCAGTGCGCCTGGGATGATTGGAAGCGACCAGTTGATCGCTGATATTATTCAGGCGCAGGAAAAAGAACGTTTGCGCATCTCGCTGCAGATGCACGACGGTCCGGCGCAATCGATGAGCAACCTCGTGCTGCGTGCTGAAATCTGCCAGCGTCTGCTTGACCGCGATGTCGAGATGGCGCGCGCTGAGCTTGGCGCTCTCAAACATGCCATTAATGCCACCCTCCAGGACACGCGCCGCTTCATCTTCGATCTCCGCCCCATGATCCTCGACGATCTCGGTCTTGCGCCGACGTTACGCCGCTATGTTCAGCAGGTAAGCGAAAAGAACAAACTCGACATCAACCTGATGGTGCAGAATCTTGATATGCGCCTGCCTTCCCACTACGAAGTCGCCATTTTTCGCTTTATTCAAGAGGCGCTCAACAATGTCATCAAGCATGCTAATGCCACCCAGGCGCGCGTGCTTGTCAGCGTGCGCGATGATGTTGGTGGAACGCGCATGATCCACGTATCGGTCGAGGATGACGGCAGCGGATTCCACGTCAGCGACGTGCTGGCTGATGACAGCGGACGGCGCAACATGGGAATCGCCACACTCCGTCAACAGGTCGAAACGCTGCTCCGCGGTGAGTTCGGCATCGAAAGCGCCATCGGGCGTGGTACGCGCGTCGAAGCGTTGATCCCCCTACCGATGTAGGAATGCTAGAGAAAAGAACATTGCCTTGAAGCCAGCGGACTGTCCAAGCTGTGGGGCTCTCTGGTCGTTTTGCCAGGCTCTGCCTGTTATCGCTTCTACCCGTTATCGTATCGCCCAAAAGTCCTACCCGTTTCCTAAGAGAGCGTTCACAGAGTACCGTCTTTTTTTTGGGACTGATTGCCTATTGAGAACCAGGGATCCGATGTCTATACTAGGGTTGTGGTTCATTTAGTTCAACCCAATTTCTAAGGAGGTTTCGCAATGGTTCGCAGTTTCTTCGCCAGGGAAGAAGGCCAGGGTCTGGTTGAGTACGCACTCATCCTCGTGCTGATCGCCATCGTTGTCATCGGTATCCTCACCCTGCTTGGCAACCGCGTCAGCCAGGTCTTCAGCCAGATCAATAGTGGTCTGAGCCGCTAGTATCGGTTCGCGCTCGTTGGTCGCCGCCCCTCTGGGTAACCAGGGGGGCGATTTCGTTGTTGGTTCGGGGTTGCCGCTATGGTGCGCCTCGGCGGGAATGCATCCTGATTGATCACGATGTGGTAGAAAGGTTGAACGCTGGAAAGAGGAAGACCAAATTCTTGTGCAGGAGCTGCACCGGAAACGCTCCTGAAGCCGTTGCTTCACTGAGCAAGTATGGCTGTCAGCGCAGCGCTGGTATCGGTGAGATCGGGGAGTACTGCATCAGGGGCATGCGTACGCAGTTCTTCGACGCCAAACGGACCAGTCGCAACTGCCACGGCGCGTGCACCGACGGCGCGTGCGCATGCAATGTCGTTTGGCGTGTCTCCAACGATAACAATGTCGGGTCCGGCAAAGACACGTCCATAGCGCCGGGCAGCACGCTCTGCCGCGATCGAGGGGAGATCCGTGCGGCGCGGACTGTCGCTGCCATATGCGCCGATCTCGAAGTCGAAAAACTCAACGAGATTCATCATGCGCAGTTTGAGATGCGCTACTGGTGCAAGATTCCCGGTCAGCAATGACTGGACAACCCCTCTGGCACGCAGTCGTTGCAGGATTTCAATTGCGCCTTCCAGGATGCGCCCGCGGGTGCGAAATGCATCCTCCCACGCACTCAGGATATCCAGGTAGGCAGCGGTAAACTCATCAAGCTGGCCAAGCAGTTCCTCCGGTGAACGTTCCGGGAAGGTCTCGAGGATGATCTGCTGATCCGTTTTGCCAGCGTAGGAGCGCCGTTCATTGACAGATGGGCGACCATAGACGCGCGTCATTGCGGCGCGCATCGCTTCGCCCGCAACGCCGCCGCTGTAGAGCAGCGTGCCATCAATATCCCAGAGAACGAGTTTATGTGCTGTCATGGTTGTGATGATGGTTGATAGCGTGGCGCTGGCGGCGCAGGCGGAATCGGGTCGAGTCCCAATACTGGCGCGAGGGGACCGACAAGACGATCCACCAGCCATCCCAGACGCTGGAATTGTGGACCGAGTTCGGTATCCTTGAGCGGTATTTCGACCGGTACGTTGAGGCGCACCGGAATGGTGACGTCGTCGAGCGGAATATCCATCTTTAGCGCAATGCGCAACGGCGTTCCTGCTGGCAAGGTAAGGCGGATATTATTAGCGCGCAGGCGATTGCCGTTGCCGAGATCGATATCTGCTCCGCTCAACTGCAATGGAACTGGTTCGACCAGTGTTACTGTCGTCTGCTGATCAACCGGCACGATCACGCCAGCGCCCTTCAATGGCAGCGGTTGATCGAGCGGGATCGTAGTACGAATCGTTGCGCCCTGCAATCCAGCGACGATGCTGCGCAGTTCGGCGACATTATCGGCAGCAAACCCCTGCCCCAGCATGGCAGTCGATGTGATCTGCTGTCGCCATTGAACAATGAACCCGACAAGCAACAGCACCACTGTCAGCAGCACAATGTTGATCACAAATGATGTGATGATCAATGCCTTCCAGAAGGACGTCAGACGCGAACCGCGCTGTGGTTGCCTGCTATCCACCTGCGCCTGCGTCTGATTGCGCGACCACCCCCACAATGGCATCGCGCGCTTGCGCGGCGCAAGCATCGTAGACGAATCACTCGACGATTGGAGATCAGGTGCAGCGCGACGGGTCTGCGTATTAGCCATCTGGAAGCCTCCTTTGCGTGCATGGTTGTGACGGCAGCGCAAACGCATACCGTCGCAAGTATATACCACTGCGTGTGGTAAATCAAGATTTACTTTTGTGCTTCTGCTGCAATTTTTTGACCAGTTTCCAGCAATTGTACCCGCCACGCGTGCGATGGTAGCGCACCATATCGAGTGCTGCATACGCGATGCTCAATCCATACCCGCTCTCTGGCAGGTCTGCGATGTCAACACGATCATCGGGCAGGTTCGTGGTGCAGGGCGCTGAACGGTACGGCTCGCCCTGATCGATCAGGAGCGCCTCGACGCGATCTGGAAAGAGGCGCAGCCGCAACCGCAACGGGCGCTCAGGCGTCTCGGGGGCATACGCATGGCGCAAACCATTCGCCACAACCTCCGCCAGCGCCGTTGTAAACAGGTGTCGCCACGTTTCAGAGGGCAGATAGTCGATGCGTGCCGCGTCTTCCCAGAAGCATGCCAGCAGATGGTGCATGGCATCGAGACCCTCTGCCATTGTCTGTGTGGCAACCTGTGCTTCAATCAGCAGCGATCGAGGTGTAGCCAGCACGAGCCTCCTCGATAGTCTCGTAGGGTCGCAACACCCGTTCGAGGGTTGTCAATTTCAGCAATGTGCGAACCTGCTCATTGGCCCGCGCGATCCGCAGATCACCGCCTGCCTGTCGCGCAGCCTTCAAGCTGCTGATCAGCGCGCCAAGCCCAGAACTGTCCACAAAACTGACCCGTTCCAGGTCGAAAATCAGCCGTCGCCGGCCATCGGCAACCAGGTCAGTGAGATCATGCTTGACATCGGCAGCTGTCAGCAGATCCAGTCGACCTTCCATACGCACGATTGTGACCCCATCATCGCCCTGTTCGATCTGGAGTATCATGACTCGCTTTTGCCTCCTATGCGGGTCGTTCTGTTGCTGATCTCAGGGTTAAATTTCGTGGTTGGTTTTCATCACGTTACCCCTGGAGCACCGATTATGAGAGGAATCCGCCATATCAGACTACGCTATGCTGCTGACGCAGCCACCGACATAGGTTGTTCCTGTTCGTCCGGTTGATAGAGCGCCGCGTCGATCACCACGCTCAACATAAGCAAATCATACCCGATCCAGAAGACATTGACCAGTGTTGGAATGCCTTCAATCTGCCAGCCTAACGCCAGTCGCGTTAATCCCCATACGGCAGCCAGCACCAGGAGCGCTATGGTGATGAGCTGGATCCGCACCAGGCGCAATACGCCCCAGAGAGGCGTGCCTCCTTGACGTACTTTTGGCGTCACAACAAAACCAAGCGGTCGTCCGGCGTACACATTGCCGATGGCGCTGATGACTGCCCGGATCCAGAGTGGGAAGAGCGCCAAACTGTACTGCCTTCCGCGCCAGGTGGACAGTTTCCATCCAGCTACTGCGAAGACCAGTTCGTTTGTGATCAGGTAGGGCACGAGCCGCCAGAAAAATTCGTCCGCCTGCGTGCGCACCGGCAGCATTCCAAAGATCAGGTAGAAGATCGGCGCGGATAGGTAGATAACGCTAAAAAAACCGGAAAGATAACTCCACATGGTGGCAAAGTACATCAGGCGCTGTCCCCAGCACAACCCCGGTATGAAGAGTGGATTTTCGCGCAGCATCACCTGGATCGTTCCCTGTGCCCAGCGGAGGCGTTGCTGGAGCGCCGAGCGGAGATCCTCTGGCGCCAGACCGCGCGCCAGGATTTCATGATGATAGACGGAACGCCACCCTGCGGCGTGCAGACGCATCGCCGTCGCCATGTCTTCGGTCACCGAGATCGTTGCCAGCGGCATCACCGGTTGCGCTTCATCAGCGCGGTCGATATCAACCGCCAGCAGCAACTCGCGCACGGTGGCAATGGCTGCCAGCGGCGAGCGTTCGCGCGTCGTCAGTGTATGCAGGATCGCTTCGTCATCGAGCGACCGGCTCAGCGTTGAGGTGAGGTCATCATCCCCTTCGAGTCCGGGGATGGTCGTCAGTTCGTCGCGCAGGCGCGCCAGGTCGTCGGCAACAATTGGGCGCGCGGCGGCGGCAGCGCACTGCTGGAAGTACCAGGTGACTTCCTGGATGGGGCGTCCCTCGCGCAACATGCGACGACTCGTGCGCACGGCAGCATGCAATTCGTCAATGGCCGCCTGAAGCGCCTGATTCCCGGCGGTCTTCACCTGTTGCGCAGCCTTGTGCAGCAGGGTATCGGCGGTGCGCAGGGCGCGCTGCACCCGCAGTTCCAGGTCGCGCACATAATTGGCGATGCCGATCTGCATGAGCGCCTCGCGGCGCAGGACAGCGTTCGATCCACAGAAGAACGCTGCGTTCCAGCCATCTTTTCCCTGCATAATGGGACCGTAGAAGAGCGGCGCCTGGCTGCCAAGCGGGTCGTCTGGGGGAACGTTGTAGAACCATTGTGGTGTTTGCACCAGCGCTACACGCTCATCGGCAAAGTATCCAAGCGTGCGATCGAGAATATGGGGTGATGGGATCTGATCGGCGTCCAGCACCAGCACAAATTCGCCATTGGTGTGGCAGAGAGCGTTATTTAGGTTGCCTGCCTTGGCGTGGCGCTGTTTTCCTTTCCATTCCTCGGAGCGTACCAGATACCGGATCCCGATCTCCTCTGCCATTGCCTGCATCGCTGGCGAATTGCCGTCGTCGAGCAGGTAGGTGCGGTGCGGGTAACGAATGTCGCGTGCAGCGATCGCTGTTTCGCGCACAATCTCAACTGGTTCGTTGTAGCAGGTGATGAAGACATCGACAGTTGCGTTGGGGGGCGGTGGCGGCGGTTCGCCGCGCTGCTTCAGTTTCCAGAGAGTCAGCCCAAACAGCCATGCGTCAATATAACTGTATGTTTCGGCAATCACCAGACCAATGGCGATGGGCCAGGCGGCCCAGTTGATCGTTGCAGAGTAGCGCCAGCTCAGATACAGGAAGCCGAGGAGCAGATTAGCGGCAACGAGCACGCGCAGCAATCCCAGGCGCAATTCTGCGCGCAGATCGGGGTCTTCGGGCAGCAGTTTCTGGACGAAACGATTCATGACTTCACTGCAAAAACGTACCGCCAAGATGCGGAGAGCACAGAGAACTTCAAAAATGAAATGTACGTGCGGCGAAGCGTGCGTTTGAGCGACACGATATGGCATTTTCCTCTATGAACGCTGCGCCTAGTATAATCTAACGGGACACGGTATACCGTTCTGCGCCAGGTTCACGAGATCGCCGCGGAGTGTTGGGTAGCCGTGTCCTTCAACGCGACCAAGCCGAACAGTTATCTGGGCC
>Ga0272447_1000363_pt1 | contig 35386 bp, 38 predicted proteins | sample YNPCB0133_FD_194589 | JGI IMG/M metagenome (GOLD analysis project Ga0272447, IMG submission 194589) | Hot spring microbial mat communities from Yellowstone National Park, WY, United States - YNP-CB-013-3 | ecosystem: Environmental > Aquatic > Thermal springs > Hot (42-90C) > Sediment | place... | reverse complement strand
GAAGCGACAGCACCTTGGTGATCGCCGACGTCAGCGTGGTTTTCCCGTGATCGATGTGTCCGATCGTCCCCACGTTCACGTGCGGCTTCGCGCGCACAAACACCGCCTTCGACATCGTCGCACCTCCTGGAGGAAAGTTTCGGTCGGGTTCAGGACCTCATCACCTGAACATAGCGCGCGGATGCCCGACATCCTTGGCGATTTTCCGAAAAATAAAAAAATTGTGCGTTACAGAGCAACAGGAGCCCACGACGGGACTCGAACCCGTGACCCCACCCTTACCAAGGGTGTGCTCTGCCGCCTGAGCTACGTGGGCATGTGGAACCGCTTCGGCCGGAACGGCCGAGGTCATCGATCAGGCAGTCCGGCGAATCGGGGCACCTGTGCACCCCAGCGTGAGCCGACCCAGTGGGCGGGGAGGGATTCGAACCCCCGAAGGCTTACGCCACCTGGTTTACAGCCAGGCCCCGTTGGCCGCTTGGGTACCCGCCCTGGTCAAGCCGACGGCGGGATTCGAACCCGCAACCTCGCGCTTACAAGGCGCTTGCTCTACCGGTTGAGCTACGTCGGCATCCTGGACTCAATTATACCTGGTCCGAATCCTCCCGGTCAAGCCGGTCGGCGCTCGCCCATCCGGGTTAGGTAGTATACTCAGGGGAAATCGGGTCCGTCAAATCGCTCATAAAGGGAAGAGGAGATCCTTCTTATCCGGGAGAGAGAAGCGGTGACATCTAAACCTTCGCTGCTGGAGCGTCTGGCCCAGGGTCCGATGCTGGCCGATGGGGCGATGGGCACGATGCTATACGCTCGGGGCTTCTCGTTCGATCGCTGCTATGAGGCGCTGAACGTGGAAGCCCCCGAGGTCGTCCGAGAGATCCATCGGCTGTATTTAGCAGCCGGGGCGGAGATCCTGAAGACGAACACCTTCGGGGCGAACCGTTACCGGCTGGCGGAGCACGGTCTGGAGGATCAGGGAGCGCGCCTCAACCGCGCAGGGGTGGAGCTGGCCCGCCAGGCAGCCGCAGAGGCTGGCCGCTCAGCGTGGATCGCCGGCTCTATGGGGCCTCTGGGGGTTCCCTTGGCCCCTCTGGGCCGGGTGAAGGCGGTCGAGGCCCGCGAGGCCTTCTGGGAGCAGATCGCCGCTCTATCCGAGGCCGGGGTGGATCTTCTGATCCTGGAGACCTTTTCCTCGCTCCCGGAGCTGGTGGAAGCGGTGCGGGCTGCCCAGGAGGTGGCCCCGCATCTTCCTCTAGTGGCAGAGATGACCTTCGCCCAGGATGGCCATACGCTGATGGGCCACACGCCGGAGGAGGTCGTGGACGCCCTGATGGCCCTAGGGGTGCCCCTCATCGGGGCGAACTGTTCCGTGGGGCCCGCCAAGCTGCTCCCGGTGATCCGCCGGATGGCCGCCCGTGTGCGGGAGGCGGGGGGACCCCCTCCCCTTCTGGTGGTGATGCCGAACGCCGGCTGGCCGGAGATCGCGGCGGGCCGCTTGCGTTACCCGGCCACGCCGGATTACTTCGCGGACTACGCCCGACGGTTCCTCACCCTGGGGGTGCGGGTTCTCGGAGGATGCTGCGGAACGACACCAGAACACATCGCGGCGATTCGCCGCGTCCTGACGGCTGATCCGGAGCCCGGCCTGGAGCCTCAGCGGGTGGTCCTCGCGCCCCCTCCACCCCCTGCGCCTACGGAACAGCCCGCGACGGAGCTGGCGAAGCGCCTGCGGTCGGGGCGATGGGTGATCAGCGTGGAGGTGGATCCCCCCCGGGGGCCGGATGCCAGCGCCCTGCTGGAGGTGGCCCGCTCCCTGAAGGCCGGCGGGGTGGATGCGCTGAACATCGCCGACAGCCCGATGGCTCGGCTGCGGATGAGTCCGTGGGCGCTGGCCTTTCTGGTTCAGAACCACGTGGGGATGGAGACCATCCTGCACTTCCCCACCCGGGGCCGCAATCTCCTGCGCATCCAGTCTGATCTACTCGCCGTCCACGCTTTGGGGGTGCGGAACCTCTTCATTATGATGGGAGATCCACCCGCTCAGGGGGATTATCCAGAGGCCTCAGACGCGATGGACATCGTGCCCTCCGGACTGGTTCGATTGATCAAAGAGCAATTCAACGCGGGGCGGGATCATGCGGGAGAGCCCCTCGGCCGCCCCACCGACTTCTTCGTCGGGGTGGCGTTGAACTTCAACGCCCCGGATCTCGCTCGGGAGATCAAGGCCCTGCGCCGGAAGGTGCGAGCAGGGGCGGATTTCGTCCTGACCCAGCCAGTATATGAGCCGGAGGGCCTACGGGCTTTCCTACAACGCTACGAAGAGGAGGCCGGCCCGCTTTCCATCCCGATCCTGGCCGGCGTGCTCCCCTTGGTCAGCCTTCGCCATGCCGAGTTCCTTCACAACGAGGTTCCCGGTATTATGGTGCCGGAATCCGTGCGGGAGCGCCTGCGGCGGGCTGGGGAGGAGCGGGCGCGGCTGGAGGGGCTCCGCATCGCTCAGGAGGTCGTCGCTGTACTGGCGGAGTTCGTCCAGGGCCTTTACGTGATGCCGCCCATGGGCCGCTACGAGCTGGTCTTCCGGCTGATGGAAGCGATCCCGCCCCATCGGCGTGGTGGAAGCCGGACTGGGGAGCTTGCGATGGAAAGCGAAGGCCCGCGAGCCTCTAACAGGCGCGGGGATCTTCCCAACGAAAACTGAAGCAAGGTTCTCCGGAGCCCCTTCCATCCGGTGAGCGGACCCCACTCCCGGCCCGGGAAAGGAGCGTGCAGAATGGGATACATCGAGCAGCTGCTTGGGGAGAACGAACAGATCCTCTTCCGAACCCACCCCCATCCGGTGGTCCTCCTCCGCCCGGTTTTGGGCTACGGGGTGCCGACCGGTGTGCTGATCGGCCTGGCCGTGGCAGGAGAGGCCGCTTTCCCGACCCTGACGTCCCCTCTCCTGATCGCCGGCCTGGCGCTGGCCGCTATCCCCCTGATGCTGCTGATCCACACTCTCCTGCGCTGGTGGAACGAAGTTTATCTAGTGACCACCCGCCGGGTGGTCGAGGTCGAAGGGATCCTGAACAAGAGCGTTATGGAGTCGTCTTTGGAGAAGGTGAACGATGTGATGCTGCGCCAGTCCCTGCTGGGGCGCTTGCTGAACTACGGGGACATCGAGATCCTGACGGCTAGCGAGATCGGGGTGAACCGGCTGCGCTGCATTGCGGATCCCTTGCGGTTCAAGCAGATGATGCTGGATCAGAAAGACGCCCTCGCGAGGCGCTACGCTCCGGAGGGCGAGGAAGGCGGGGAGGACAGCGCCCGGCTGCTCACACATCTGGAGGCCCTGCGGCGCAGCGGCCTGCTCAGCGAAGAGGAGTTCGAAGCGAAACGGCAGGCTCTCCTCAAATCCGTGGGATGAGGCGCCCCGAATGCACGTCCATGAGGCGATTGCTCGTGTGGAATACGAGGCAGCCGCCGCTTGGCTTCGGGAGCGGCTTCCTTCCCTGCCGCACATCGGGCTGGTGCTGGGGTCCGGCCTGGCGGCACTGGCGGAAGCGGTGGAGGAGGCTGTGGTCTGGCCCTTCTTAGAGATCCCGGGCTTCCCGGCCGCCACCGTGGAGGGACATCCCGGGCGGGTGGTCGCGGGTCGCCTAGAAAGGCATCCAGTCCTGGTCCTGCAAGGACGGGCTCATTTCTATGAGGGCTACTCGGTGCAGCGGATCACCTTTCCCATCCGGGTGATGCAGCTGCTCGGGGTCCGGATCCTGATCCTCACTAATGCGGCAGGGGGATTGAATCCGGCTTTCCGGCCTGGGGATGTGATGATCGTGCGAGATCACATCGGGCTTCCGGGGATGATGGGGATGAACCCCCTGAGGGGGCCCAACGAGGCTGATTGGGGGCCTCGCTTCCCAGAGCTCTCGCGGGCCTATGATCCAGCGCTGCGGGCCCTGACGCGGGAGGTCGGGGAAGCGGAGGGCCTGCCGGTCCATGAGGGGGTTTACGTGATGCTGGCCGGGCCCAGCTTCGAGACCCCGGCGGAGGTGCGCTTCCTGCGCATGATCGGCGCCGACGCGGTCGGGATGTCCACGGTCCCTGAAGTGATCGTCGCCTGCCATGGGGGGATGCGCGTCCTGGCGCTCTCCGGGATCTCCAACGTCCTGAACCCGGAGGCCTTCGAGCCGCCTACTCACGAAGAGGTCCTCCACGCCGGTCGGGTGCTGGCGCCTCGCCTGCTGACCCTCATCCGCGGCGTGTTGCGCCGCCTTCCATTGGAAATCGGCCTGGATCCTCCGAAGCCATCCATCTGATGGAAATCGTTCGCGATCTCCTCGAACCGCTGGCCCCGGTGCTGTATGGGGGGATCGGCCTGCTGCTGCTGATCACCCTGAGGCAGGTCTGGCGTGCGCATCGTCGGCTCGCCCATGCTTTCTTTCGGGTGGAGCGGGAGATGGTGCAGACGGAGCTGCTGGGCAGGCTGGCCGAGGCAGGCCTGCTGCTGATCCTGGGGCTGGGCCTGTGGCTTGCGCTGGACCTAAGCCTTCCCCGGCCCGGCCCAGTGGTACCCTCCCCGACCTTCATGCCCCCTCCCTCCCCCACCCGGCCAGTTCTGGGGTTTCCTTTCCTGGCTGTGCCTCCTCCGCGCGCCACGGAGCCTCTGCGAACGCCCACACCTGTCCCATCTCCCTCTCCCTCACCGGAACCTTCTCCTACTCCCAGTCCGAGTGTTCCGCAAGCCCGTTGTCCAGATCCGAACGCGCAGCTGGAGGCCCCCGCGCCGGGTCAGGTGATCTCCCAGCCAGTGACCCTGGTAGGGACAGCTACCCATCCGGCCTTTCAGTTTTACAAGGTGGAGATCAGGGGGCCATATACAGGTGGCCAGTGGGTCACCCTGGGGGAAGTGGTGCGGCAACCAGTGATCCGGGGTCCGCTGTGGGCCTTTGATCCGAGCCCGTTCTTTGGCCAGCCAGGGGCATACTGGTTGCGCCTGGTTGTGGTGGATCAGGCGGCCCAGGAGGCTGCCTATTGCGAGGTTCTTATTCTCATCCAGACTTGAAGCGGAGGAAAAGCAGGGGCGCCCTAAGGGCGCCCTCCGATCTCTCGCGGTCAGCTACGTGGCGCGATCACTTAGCGTTCACGAACTGCCCGAAGAAGGCACCGAAGCATTCGAAGGTCTCCGTGCGGCCCTTGTGGTTGGGGTCCTTAGCGTCCCACTAGGTTTTGGAGGAGCTGCTTGGCCTCCTGCGGATTGTAGTCATACCACATCACGCCCTCGGTGTAGCCCGGCTTAAGGGCCGGTGGCACGAACTGCTCGGCCACCATGGAGCCCGCCGGGTAGAAGTTCTTGACCAGGCGCTCCTGGTTGATGGCCATGGCGATGGCCTGGCGGACCCTCTCGTTATCCAGAGGCGGATGGTTGTTGTTCAGGCACAGGTAGGCGATGTTCAGCGGCGGGCGGATGTAGCGCTTGAGGTTCGGATCCTTCTGGATGACCTCGAAGTCCTCGGGGTTAGGGTTATCGATGCCATCCACCGTCCTGGCCTGGAGCTCGAGCAAGCGGGCGGCGGCTTCCTTGGACCAGCGGAAGACAAGGGTCTTGGCCTTCGGCTCCTCGCCCCAGTAATCCGGGTTCGCCTCGAAGATGATGCGATTGCCCCGGATCCACTCCTTCGCCTTGTAGGGGCCGGTCCCGTTGGGCTTCTCGCTCATCTTCACCGTGTCGCCGCCGTTGGCATCCAGGTAATCTTTGTCCGGGATGGCGAAGGCGGCGAAGGCCACCTTTGGAGGGGAAGGCCAGATCAGGGTAGCGCAGGGTGAAACGCACGGTATACGGATCGACGGCCTCAATGGCTTTGAACTCCCCACCATAGTTGCAGTCCGGGGCTTCGACCTTCATGGGCTGAAAAGCGGGGGTTGGGGTGGCGGAGGGGTGGAGTGGACGTGGGGGGCAGAACCGTGGCTGTCGGCGTCGGGGTCGTCCCAGGCGCGCGGGCAGCTAGCGCCAGGGCGAGCAGGACCAGGACATGCGCACAGGCAAGACTTTTCCGACGCACGGCTTCTCCGCCTTTCACAAACAGGGGGTTGCGGGGATGCCAGACAGATCCGAATGGGACCTGCGCTACATGTAGAAAAGGCGGATCCCACCCACATAGCCGATTGGGTCCTGTCTGAGCCGTCGTCGGAAGGGCAGGCTTCGGGGATTCGCTCCATGGCACGCTTATACCACCGGCTTCAAGGCGGTTATTGGGAGGTGGCCGTCAAGGTGGATGAAGCCCTGGGGCCATGGGCTCTGAGCGCCGCGCAGGCCGCCGTCATCTGAGGCCTCGGATCCCAAAAGTCGTGGAGAAGCGAATGATATGGGCATTTGTGCGAACGAGCATCCCCATCGGGGTCAAATGTATACGCCGGATATACCCCAGACATGGCGAGCTGAAAGGAGGTGGATGATGTTCACCCTACGGGTCGAAACACCGGTATCAGTCCTCCAGCCCGCTTGCTTTTTCATCCAGGACACCGAAGGACGATTGCTGGCCCGCATACGGGAGATTCGGGGGGGAAGCCTGCTTCGCCGCCTTCTGTTCTACACGAGGTTCCGCGCTGCTCTGAGGCTCATCTTGGAGGTTGAGGAGTCCGCCACGGGTCGGCGCCTTCTCTTAGAACGGCCCTTTATTCTTCCCCGTATGCAATACCGTCTCGTTGCAGAGGATGGCTCGCCGATATGGCGGTTCGAGGAGCGGGGCCTTTTGATCCCGCACTACCGGATCCTGAGCCGGTGGGAGCAGCTCGTCGGTATATTCCGCTTGCGTTCCCATTTCCCTTCCATCCTGGGACCCCGGATTGGGCACATTGAAGACATCGACGGGCGTCGGATGGCTCAAATCGAGTGGAGGGAGTTCGGGTGGCTTCGAGGCAGTTATCGGGAGGGAGCGGTTGAGATTTACGGAGACCCGGAGCCTTGGGCTCAGATCGCTATGTGGGCCGCCGTCATCCAAGGTCTTATTTTACAGGAGCGGTGATCGCAGCTCTCGACTTTGCCTTCTGCAGCGGACCAGTATTAAGAACAAGCGAAGCCCCTATGGGAGCCGGAAGTCCCATGGCCAGGCCGGTGAGCCCGATCCAGCAATAGTGTCGTTTGGGGGCAGCTCTTACCTCTCGTAAGCCCGAAGGCATCCTCCGACTCAAAAGCATGCGACGAGGGGGTGACGCCTCATCCGCGTGCGGAGCGAGAAAGGCGATGGACTCTCACGATCCACGGAAGGCGCACTCCATAACGAGAGCGGTACAAGATGGGAAAGCCCAGCATCCGGCTTACTGAGGCGAACCTCCATCCGCATTTGCGCGCTCGCATGAGTCAGCGAGGGGTTACCCGGGAGGAGATCGAAAAGACCCTGAATGCGGTCTAAGAAGCAGCCGGGTCGAAACCGGGCACTTTGGGCAAAACTTTCGTATTCCCTTACAATCGAGAATGGGAGGGCCGACTTTATGAGGAAAAAGAGGTCACGGTTTACTATAAAGTAGTTGGAGACAGGATCATAATTCTAACAGTGATAGCAAGATATGGCTCTGGATTTTCCAAAGGAGGACAAGAATGAAGATAGAGTATGATCCCCTTCACGATTTGCTTTATATTTGGCTGGGAGCTCCAGGGGAGAAAGCAGCGCGGACAGAGTGGATCGCTCCGGGTGTGCATGTGGATTTCAATCGAGAGGGAAGGTTGATCGGCATTGAAGTGCTGGATGCTTCCGAGCAGCTGGGGCGGACCCTTTCGCTCGAGGTCTCTCTCACGCTCTTGCCGGCCCAAACGCTTGCTGAACGCTCGGAGGCCTCCTCTGAGCCCAAAGCATGAGACGAGGTGTGCAACGCCTCATCCACGCGCGGAACGGGAAAGGCGATGGAACCTCACGATCCGCAATGGATCCAGGCCCATGAGGTCGGGGAATATGTCTTCTGCGCCCAGGCGTGGTGGCACCGCCGCCAGGGGCATCCCGCTGCGCATCCCGAGCCGGTGGAGGCGGGCCGCCGCCATCATCACCGCCTTGGCCGGCGACGCCGCTGGGGGGAGCGCCTGATCGTCCTGGCCGCGCTCCTACTGCTCGTCGGCTTCCTCCTCCTGATCGCCGCTCAGTTTACGCCCTGACTGAGCGCATGGCGATGAACCGCTGCCCGTAATTACCTGCCTTCCTTAGCCGACTTCAGTCGCCCGCTGAGGTCCTCCGGTTTCCAGAAGGAGCCCCGCAGGGCGATCCAGGCTCCCAGCGGGGCCAGGCCGTCCGCGAACCGCAGGATTTAGTGGCGGAGCCAGGCGAAGCGCTGGGTGTAGTGATAGCCGACGAGGAAGGTCAACGCAACTGGGAGCGGAGCCACGCAGAGAGGAATCTAGGGCTAAGGCGGCGATCACCAGGATCCCTCCCGCCTACCGGAGGGTCTCCCGCCGCAACAGCCCCTGGGGCAACGGACGGTCTGCGGTGCGCGGGTTGCGCGCATCGTATTCCCGATCGGCCAGCCAGTTCATGCTCATCGCCAGGGCGCGGGCCGCCGCCATAGCTATGGTGATCCAAAAGACCCGATCGAGGCGGGGCCATTCCCCGGCCGCCGGCAGCATCCCGACGTGAGCGAAGGGAAGAGCGAAGATGGTGCGCTCGAACTTGATCGCTTCCAGGAAAACCCGCGCTCCCCGCCGCATCCTCTCGAGGCCGGCTACGTTTCCCCGCCATCCGCCCAGCGGTCCAGGACCGCCGGGATCTCTGAGAGCGTCCAGACGATCGCGTCGGGCCGGATGGCTCCCGTGGATGCGGAGGTCCGGGCGACCATCGCCGCCCAGATGCCTCGCATCCCGGCCAGATGGGCGCCCCGGATATCTGCCTCCAGGAGGTCGCCGACTACGGCTACCGCCTCTGAGGGAAGACCCCAAGCCGCCGCGATCCCTTTGAAGAGGGCCGGGTGCGGTTTCCGCCAGCCCACGGCAGCGGAGATCACGATAGGATCGAAGTAGGGCCGCAGGCCGAAGCGCTCGATCAGACGCCAAGAATGATCGATGTCACCGGAGTTGGTCAGCAGGGCCAGCCGGTAGCCCCGACGCTTCAGTTGATCCAGGGTCGGAAGGGCGTCTGGGAAGAGCCGCCAGCGGGCCTCTTGAGGGGCTAAGAAAGCCCGAACGGTCTCTCGGAGGAGCGCCTCCGGCGTCCCGGGACATCCCAGCTCCGCCAAGGCCCGCGCGAAGGTGTCCACCAGGGGATACTCCTGCCAGTCCTCCTGCCAGCGCCCATATCGGAGGGCCGTCCAGCGTTCGAGGGCAGCCTCAAAAGCTTGTTCATCAACCCGGATCCCATGATGGCTCAGCGCCTTCTGGGCGGCAGCATGCATCTCCCGGCGCAGGCTCTCCGGATCGGCTGGCAGCTCGATCAGCGTGTGGCCGAGATCGAAGATCACCCCACGAATGCGCATCGGCGCTCCTCAGACCCGAAAATCGAAAGGGCAGAGGGAGACGTCCCTGCCGCCCCCTAATTGGGCGCGGATCGATGCGTGGAGATGGGGCCGGCGGCCTGCAGGCGGGCCCAGAGCTGGGCTTTCAGGGCCTCCAGCCGCTCCCGATAAGCGGTGGAGCGCACCTCCTCCACGCTCATCAATAGGGCGTCCTCCAGGTTGTCCCGATAGTATCGGGGGCGACGGCCCACGATCTCCAGGCCATATTTCTGGTAGAGGCGCTGGGCGACCGTGTTGGAGGCCCGCACCTCCAGGGTGATCAGGTTCGCCCCGCAGGCGATGGCCTCCTCCAACAGGGCCAGGAACATCAGCTCCCCCAGCCCCCGCCCCCGCCACGGCCCGTCGACGGCGATGGTGCTGATATGGGCCTCGTCGGGGACCAGCCAGAAGCCGCCGTAGCCCAGGATGGGCAGGCGCTGGGGAGGCAACGGAAGCAGAGCTGTGCGCACCTCCCGCGGGCGCAGCACCAAGTAATGGGCGTTGGGATTGCGCAATAGCTCCTGCTCGTAGGCGCGCATTGACCAGGGCATGGAGAACGTGCGCCGCTCGATCTCCATGACCTCCGAAATGTCCTCCCAGCGCATCGAATTGATCTGAAAGGGAACGGACTCCGGGATCGCCAGCGCTGGCATGCTTCCCCAGGGTGGAGGCAGCGAGCCGACCCGCCCGTCCTCCGTATCCAAAGTCGCTCGCCGGAGTGCTCGGCTCGAGCCCCTACCGATTATAGCGCAGGGGGAGAGGAAATCGGTGAGCGCTGAGTGAATTCACTCTCAGGAGACCTGTGGCCAGCGGTTGGCCTGCGCCGACCCAAAGGCCCTTGACCTCGAGGAAGGCCGACGCCGAACGCCTTTTGAAGGCCGACTTCCATCAGCGTAGAAAGGCCGATCTCCTATCCGCGCCGGGCGTTAACCTTACGGGACGCTGGGTGTGCGCAGATACGTGGGGCGCAAGAGGGCCGGATCCGGGCGTTCCCCGGCCTGATAGCGCGCCCAGGCCCGCCGGGCCGCTCCCATCGCCCGGGATGGGACCTCCCAGGGGATACACCAGGCGATGATCGGATGCCGCTCCAACACTGCCTGATCCCGAGCTGTCCACTCCCCCACCAGCCAGGTGCCGGGCGTCCAGGCCTCCACGATGGCGGAGGCGGTGGTCAGCGCGGGCTCCCCCTCCGGCACCCATCCGGCCTCCCAGCGGTAACGACGCAGGGCCAGCCGTCCCCGCCCAGCCGGGATCACCAGATGGAAGGGACTGAGGCCAGCGGGCAGCTCCGCCAGGATCGCTTCCTCTGTCCCGACCCCGAAGAGGGGGCGCTCCAGAGCCAGGGCCAGGCCTTTGGCAGCGGCGACGCCCGCCCGCAGGCCGGTGAAGGAGCCAGGGCCGCTCACCACGGCGATGGCCGCCAGATCCTCCGGCTCCAGGCCCGCCGTCCCCATCAGCTCCTGACAACGTCGCATCAGCTCGGCCGTGTGCCGGTCCGCGGTGCGCCAGCAGGCCACCGCGCGCCATTCAGCCCCATCGAAGAGAGCCAAGGCGAGGCCGGAGGTAGCCGTGTCCAGGGCCAGCAGATGCGTAGGCTTCCGCTCCCTCATCTCCGCTCTACTCGGATTGTTGCTCCTTGAACTGTTGAATAAGCGCCTCGAGACGCTCCGGCGGGAACTCCCCGATTGCCTCGATCCGAACCTGGCGTCCAGAATCCTCCAGTGGGCTCAGGCTGACGTGGAGGTGAGGCTCCGGGATCAGGCCCGCTGCCCGCTCCGGCCACTCGATGGCGATCACTGCGGGCTCCTCCAACAGATCCCACAGCCCCAGCGCCCATGCCTCCCCGGGCTCCGACAACCGGTAGAGGTCGACGTGGTAGAACCGGCTGCCGCTAAGCAAGGGATAGGCCTGGATCAGGACGAACGAAGGGCTCTGAACGGGGTCCGTCACCCCGAGGCCCTCAGCGAGGCCCTGGATGAATCGGGTCTTCCCGGCCCCCAGGGGACCCTGCACCGCCACCACGTCACCGGCCCGTAGCCAGCGTCCCAAGGCAGCACCGAGGCGACGGGTCGTCGATTCGTTGGCAGAGAGCGCCTCCAGGATCAGCCGTGCGGCCACGAGAACCTCCTTCGCCGCTGGAGCTCAAGGAAAACGCTGGCCACGATCTCGGCTGGCAGGACCATTCGACGTCCCTCCCCCGGAGGAGTCGGAGAAGATCACCGGATGCCCTAGGCAGCCTCACGATCTAGGGATGGTCCATCGGCAGGGACCCCGCGGCGCTGGAGCGGAAAGGCGGCGACTCGTCCATCCAACTCGATCGCCATGGCACGTCGAACAGCGCTGGGAGAAGACAGCCGCCTCCCGCTCCACCTCCTGATAGGCGCACGCGGACGCAGCGGAGAGGTGGAAGGCCAGGCCAGAGACGCCGAGCATAGACCCGCAGCAGACCCAGGTTGCATTTCCGAGTGTGATGTTTCGGGCAACCGCGCAGGCCGCCATCGCTACACCTTCGGCTCGATCTCCGTCGGTGGGAGGTCCCCCATGGCCCCCACCGCGCGGCGGATCTCGGCCACCAGGCGCCGGATGGGATGCTCGGGGAACTGCTCCGCATAATCCAGGGCGGCGCTTTCCGCATCGACCTCCGGACCGTAAGCCTCTCGCAGGTAATAGAGATGGTCCATGATCCAGAGATAGAGATCGGCTTCCGTCCGCCCCGGGAAGTCCTCTAACAGGCGGTGGGCGCGGATGATCCCGATCACCGGCTGGTAGACGGTGTCATACCAGTGGGCCACCGCCTCATCCTCCGGGATCTCCCGCCCCTGCTCCAGGCCCATAAAGTAGCGATGCACGGCGATGTGTTCCAGCAGACGCTGGTAGCCCCCAGCGATGGTGAACCGGATGTCCGCCTCCGGGCGGAGGGCGTCTAGCTGCGTCCGCTCTAAGAACTCCTCGTGCTCGCTCAGGATCTCCAGATCCTCCGCTTGCAGCTCCGGCCCCACCGGCACCCGACTTCGGACCTCGATGACCTCCGCCTCGATATCCTTCCAGCCCATGGCCCGGGCCACGGAGATCCGGTGATGGCCGTCGAGGACAAAGTAAGCATCCCCGATCCGATACAGCCGGACCGGGGGGAGATCCCCCTCCCAAAAGAGGACGGTCCCCACGGCGATCCAGCGGTCGGCTGTGTGGCGATGGATCGGGAGGAAGGCCCGGTCGAAATCTTGATAGCGGTTGACGCTCCCGATGATGTGATCCAGAGGAACCCGCTGGAGGCCCCGGTAGACAGAGCCCCGCAGGCGGAGCTTCTCCTTCACCTCGTCGAAGGACAGCAGCCGGTTTGAACGTCCGGTCAAACGGGCCAGGAGGCTCCGCACCAGAGCCCGCAGGCGGGCCCGGCGATATTCAAGGGCGACCTCCCCGGCAAGCAGTCCGCGCTCTTCCATCATCGGCTCTTCCATCGTCGACTTCTCTCCTGATCCGAGGGCAGGCGAGCCCTGCCCTTTGGCACGGGATGCGGTGCTGGATCAAAGCTCCAGCTGGTAGTAAGGGAACACGTTGATCACCTGGGTGGGACCGACCCGAAGGATGGGCCGGGGTCCGTAGAAATGCACATGTCCGTGCAAAAAATAGCGCGGCTGGAATCGATGGATCAACCAGCGGAAAGCGGTGAAGCCCTGATGGGCGGGGTCCGGCCCATCGCCCAGAGCGCGCGGCGGGGCGTGGGCGACGAACACGTCCAGCGCCCGGCCATACCGCCACTGGTTCCAGATCAGGCGCGGGGCCAGCCAGAGGACCCGTGCCCACATTTCTGCCTCAGTATACTGATGGGAACCTTCGGGATGGTAGCGCCGTGATCCCCCCAGCCCGCTGAGCAGCAGCCCCTGCTCCCACATCACGACCCCTTCTAAGCTTTGCCCTCCCTCTGGGGCCAGGCGGATCCGCCCGTCGGCGCAGAGCTCCGGCCGATCGTGGTTGCCGTGGACGTAGAACAGAGGCGCGTCGAACACTTCCATCAGGAACTCGAGATACCCGTAGGGCAGGTCCCCGCATGAGAGGATGAGGTGCACCGGCGCAAGCCACTCCCGGGCCCGAGGCGAATAGAGAGACTCGACCACCTGGTCGGAGACGGCAAGGATCCGGAGCGAACCTTCCGCCTTCATGGCCACTCCCGCTGGGCGTTCCGGGCCAGCTTGGCCATCACCGCCTGGCCCAGATCAATCCCGTGCAGCCGGGCCAGCTGCAGCAGATACAGCATCACGTCCGCCAGCTCATCGGACAGGGCCTCGCGATCCGCTGTCTCCCCCCATTGAAAGAGCTCCAGGACTTCTGCGGCCTCCAGGACCAGGGAGATGGCCAAGTTGCGTGGCGTCTGCGGCCGTGGCGAGTCCGGACGATACCAGCCCTTCGAGGTCACAAAGTCCTCCATGGCCTGCTCCAACGCCCGCAGCTCCATGCCTATTCCTCCGCACGCGATGAGACCTTCCCTGCAAGCGCGGCCCACAGCCTCCAGACTGACATCTATAATCCAGAGTGGACCAGGATGGAAAGGCGGAGACCGGTGGGTTTCTTTCGATTCGGATGGATGATCGTCCTAGGGCTGATTCTGACGCTGAGCGGGGCGTCCTGTCAACGGACATCACCGAAGGTCGCCGGCGTTGCGGAGCGCAGCGATGCCACCCTTCCTCCCGCTCTGCCCACGCCTCCAGTCCCCGCTCCCTCCGCCACATCTCCCTCCCTCCAGCTTGCTCTCCAGGCTCAGTGGGGGTTTCAAGATTATCCTCTGCAGATGGCCTGGTCCCCACAGCGGCCGTGGCTGGCCCTGGCTTCCTCCTACCGGGTGTATGTGTATCACATCCCTTCACTGCGGCTCCTCGCGTTCTTCCCGACAGAAGCCTGGCTGACGGAGCTCGCCTTCGCCGCGGATGGGGAGCGCCTCATCGGCCGACTGGAGACCGGCGCCTTGAAGGCCTGGAGGATCTCTACCCGGCGGGAGGAATGGTCCGACGAAGGGATGGCCGGCACGGGCCTGATGGCTTCCCCGGATCCCATGATCCTTGCCGTGGGGCACGTTGATGGGCAGGTGCGCTTGCTGGAGATGGCCACCGGCCGGGAGATCCGTCGCGTCCCGGGGGGCCGGCCGCTGGGATTCTCTCCGGACGGAGGGATCTTGATCGCATGTCCCTCTCCTGCATCGCCGGGTCCGGAGGATGCCCCGTGCGCCTCCGCGCCGGGCCTGCTCGCAGTGGAGGCCGCTACCGGTCGGTTGCGGGAGATCCTCCTCGCCGAGGTCCCCCCAGCCTGGACCCCAGAGGGGGGGATGATCCTCGGCGGGCAAGACGGCACGGTTCGTCAGAGGGATCTATCCACCGGCACGGAGGCGATCCTGTGGCGGAACCCCTCTGCCCGGATCCGCGAGCTCCGGCTTTCCGGAGATGGGCGCTGGCTGCTCATCCGCCATACGGACTTCCTGGATTTGATGGAACGAAGCAGCGGCCGGATCCGATGGTCGGAACCCAGCGGGCCGGCCGCCTTCTCTCCGGATGGGGCCGCCCTGGCATGGGTGAAAGGGAGCCCGCCCGAGGTGGTTCTGCGGGAGCTGCAGAGCGGGCGGGAGCGCTGGGTGGCCCGGCCGGAGCCGTGGATCCGCCGTGTGCGTGAGCTGGCCTTCTCCGCCGACGGGCAATGGCTGACGGTGCGTGGCGAAGGGTCAGTGGATCCGGCCTTCCCGGAGCTCGTTGGGCCCTTTGTGCAGATCCGTGAGGCAGCAACTGGCGCGGAGCGCTATCGCTTCCTCCCCCGTCTGCTCCCTATACGGGATCTGCGCTTCACGCCGGACGGGGTCTCCTTGGGCGTCCTGGAGGGCCCCATTCTGCGGTTTCGCTCCCTGGATCACGGACTGGTGGATCCCCCGATCCCGCTCCGAAGGGGCGAGGGCCTGAGCCTGGCGTTCTCCCCCGAGGGCGATCAGCTGGCCGTCGGCCTGGCGGAGGGGCCTATCCGGCTCTATCGGCGCGCCCCGGATGGGACTTGGTCTCTCGAAGGGACGCTGATCGGCCACCAGGGGCCGGTGCGGGCATTGGCTTTCTCCTCGGACGGCCGGCGGCTGGCCTCCGCTTCGTGGGATTGGACGGCGCGGATCTGGGACCTGGACCGCCGGGTGGAACGCGCGCGGATCGGCCACGCCGCCGAGGTCTGGGATGTGGCCTTCTCTCCGGATGGCCAGCTCCTTGCTTCTGTGGGAGGCGATGGGGCCCTCCTCCTGGGATGGGAGACTGCCGACGGCGTCCACAGCCGGGTCCTGGGACGCTATCCGTTTCGACTGTATGCGGTATCCTTCTCCCCGGACGGCGGGTATCTGGCAGTGGGGGCCGAGGATGGGACGGTGCGCCTCTGGGACGCCGCCGCCGGCTCCGAGCGCAGCGTCCTGCAGGCAGGGACGAAGGCCGTTCGGGCTCTGGTCTTCTCTCCGGACGGCCAGTGGCTCGTTGCGGGTAGCGAAGAAGGAGAAGCGATCCTGTGGGCAATGCCGGAGGGGGTCCTCCGCGCCCGCTGGGGCCGGGAGGGGGATCCCCTGCAGGCCCTGGCCTTCTCGCCGGACGGGGCGCGCCTGGCCCTAGGCTATCGGAGCGGGATCGTCCAGCTGTGGCGCCTGCAGTGAGGCGCGCGCGAGGCGTCCGATCCCTTATAAGGACCCCTGGTGGTCAATATTGAGGTGAAGGTCCTGGTGGGCCTCGCCCCCGCATCAGGTCGATAGGGGCGACCGTCCGCTCGCTCGAAGGCGATGACGGTGTAAGCCTTGGCCTCCTTCTGGCGCAGGGTCACTGTATAGGAGAACCACAATCGCCTCCGCTCGTGCCAGGCGGGCCCGCCCCCGCAGGGGCGCCACGCGCAGCGCCCCTACGCCTTCTCCCGCTTCGCCAGACGGATCACCTCTGCGCGGACTCACCGAAGGTTCCCTACATTCATCCGAAGGAAGATCCGGCTCCCCTCCCACGCCGGGCGCGGGTGGGTATTCCCCTGGCTGTGCTTCTGGCCCACGTCGAACAGCAGCCCGTGCCGCCGCTCCCGCCACGTCTGCTTCGATGCTGCCAAGCGCTTTCCGGAAAGATGCTCCCGATGGCGCTGCGCAAAGAGCCTGCGCACTCCGAAGATGACCTTCTTGGAGTTCGGACCCCACCCCTGACAGGAGGTGAGGGTCCGCTTCGCTTGGACCAAGGCACCGTGGGCGTAGCGGGTGTTCAGGGAGAGGCAGGCAGAAAGATCCCGGAGGGTCTCGCCTGTCCTTCTTCCCCTCCAGGAAGCGCGGGCAGGCGTAGCGGACAGCCGCTGCGAAGGGGCGTATCACGGAGCAGACCGCCTCTCGGTCCTTTAGACTCTCCGATGCCTATGGGGACGTAGCCATCGCCCGACGCAGCCCCCAGAGCAGGAACAGGGCCAAGGCATAGAAGCCGAAGGAGAGGGCGAACAGCCCCCGGTAGCCGATGAGATCGGCGATCAGGCCACCCATAGCGGTGGAGAGCAGGGCGAGGCCCAGCATGGTGTTGGTCAGGCCGATGGTGAGGGGCCGATCGTGGCCTGGGGCGATCTCTAACAACAGGGAGAGACCGCCGATGGCTGCCCCGGAGGCGTAGGCCCCGCTCAAGATGAACACTGGCCCCATCAACGCCTCCGCCAGGCCCGGCTGCGTCGCGCTCAGGGGTCCCACCATCAGCGCCCACAGGACGCTGACCAGCCCGCAGGCCGTGGCGCCCTCCAGCACCGCCCGATGGCCCCACCGGACGCTGATCCCGCTCCACAGCAGGTTCGAGAGCAGAGAAGCTCCCACGTTCAACCCCAGGTAGATGCCGATGGCCACATCCGGGATCCGCAGGTCCCGGACCGCGTAGGCGGTGAAGAAGGGCGTGGCGATGGCCGCCCACATCAACGCCATCCGGGACCCCAGGAACAGCCGGTAAGGGACGTGGCGCCAGAGGGACCGGATGGCCTCCCGCCAGGGGAGCGGCGCGGCGTGGCCGTCCCGGGTCGGGCTGGGCGGCTCCACCACCATGGCGAAGACCGCCATCCCGATGGAGGTGAAGATGGCGAAGATCAGGAACAGCAACGCTACGTTGTAGGGGAAGAGCAGCCCGGCGCGCTCCTCCAGGAGCAGGCGGACCAGGCCGCTGGCCGCCAGGCCCAGCAGCCCTCCAAAGAAAAGGCGGGCGGCGAAGAAGACGCCCCGACGCCGGGGCGGTATGGTCTTGCCCACGATCTCCATGAACGGCAACCCAGAGACCCCGGAGGCGAAGGAGATCACCAGGTAAGGCAGGAAGAAGGCGACTAACATCTCCGTCGGATGCGGGGCGGTCAGCCAGATCCCCAGGGCCATGGCAAAAGCCCCTGCCGCTCGGATGAAAGCCATGCGACGGTACAGGTCCATGTAATACACGCGATGCCGCATCCGCCGGGAGACAAAGAGCTGGGGCAGGAACCACAGGCCATCCCGCATCGGGGAAACCAGGGCCAGCAAGAGGTTCGGCGCCCCCAGACGGGAGAGGAACCAGATCAGCACCAGGTTGGGATCCAGGATGGTCTCCGCAAAGATGAACAGGGCGCCGTTGATCACCCCCGCTGTGAAATTGCGTCGCGAATGCGGATCACGAGCTTCCCCAGAGATCTCTGGGGAAGCCCGGAGCTGCGCGGAGCGCGTCCGCCTTTCCCTCCAAACATGCATCCCCTTCATCCTCCTCGCGATGATCCGCCTGCCGACAGTTCAACCGGATCCTCTCCGCCCGCCAGCGCCGGCAGGGCCCATCCTAAGCCGAGGAGAACTGCCAGCCCCACCGCTCCCATCCCGATCAGAACGGGGAACGCCGCCAGGACTCGCACCTGGTCCGGAAACGGATCCAGGGAACCGATCCCCAAGAGCAGGGCGCCAGCGTTCCAGAGGCCGTGGACCAGGACGACCAGGAGATACGCGCCGAGGCCCTCAAGCGGGCGGCCTCGGCGGAGCATCTCCCAGGCCCATCCCATCAGAGCGCTGTTGAAGATGTGGAGCGCGGAGACAGCCAGACGTCCTAAGGCGATCAGGACCCAGGGGGCCCCTGGCGTCCAGACCAGCAGGTTCTCGGCAATGGCGAAGCCGGCGCCTCCCAGCGCCCCATACAGGATTCGATCGGCCGTGGACACCCGGGGCCGCAGGAAGGCCGGCAGCGGCTTGACCGCCTCCTCGATCAGCGGGACCAGCCCCGCGCCGCCAATGAGGAGGGCCACCCAGATCCACGGATCCTCGAGCAGGCGCTCCAGGTAGACGACGGGAGGGGTGCCAGGGGGTAGTCCCGTCGGGAACCACCGGCGGACAAAATCGGGGCCCTCGACGACAAGCCGCGCCACAAGCAACCCTAGGCCCAGCCCGGCCAGCGCGATCCCTTCCAGGAAGAGCACTAAGGCCGGCGCGGCCAGGCTCCCCAGGCCCAGGCCCCACCAGGTCCGACGGCGGGACCAAGGGGAGGACAGGCGTTGGCGTAACAGGTTGAACCACCACAGCGGCCCCAGCACCGCGATCCCCGCATGGAAGGGGAGGGTCAGCCAGGGCGCCGCGGGGGCAAGTTGCCCCACTACGGCGCCGCCCCCCGCCAGGAGCAGCAGGAGGGCGAAGGCCCAGGCCTGGGCCGACCCGGTTGGAGCCGGGAGCGGGATATCCGGCATCCCTCGGTTGATCCGCCGGCCCTCCTGGAAAAGCCCGACTCCCATCAGCAGGCCCAGCAACAGCATCCCCGGCGGGGGCGCCGGCGCGGCGAGGGGAGCCGCGAGGGCCGCCAGCCCGAGCCATAACCCGCTGAGAGCCACCCCCGTCAGGAGGCCCGCCGCCATCCATAGCAACCCAGTCGGAGAAGAGCGCTCCGTAACCTCCTTCCGGGCCTCCAGAGAAGGGATCTCCTCAGATGCACCCTCCGGGATCGGCGCGATGGTCATGTCCGTCGATGGTCCGTTCGAGAGCTGGGCAGTTGAACGTTCAGCGCTCCTCGATCACCACCTCCAGGAGCCGGTCGCCCGGAGGCGCCCCAGGGTCCGCTTCGGGATCCCGGGGCCGCAGGGCACGGATGACCTCCAGCCCCTCCACCACGCGCCCGAAGAGGGTGTAGCGGCCGCTCAGTTGGGGGAGGGGCGCCATCGTGATGAAGAACTGGCTGCCACCGGTGTTCGGCCCAGCGTTCAACATCCCGACCATCCCCGGCGCGTCGAAGGTCAGAGTCTCTGTGATCTCGTCCGGGATGGTGTAGCCCGGCCCCCCAAACCCGGTGCCGCTGGGGTCGCCGGTGATAGCCACCACGCCGGTGATCACCTGGTGGAACGTGATGTCGTTATACCATCCCTGTCGGGCGAGGAAGACGAAGTTGTTCACCGTTACCGGCGCCCGATCGGCGAAGAGCTCGATCACCACCTCGCCCTTCTCCGTCTTCAGGATGGCGCGGTAGCGCCGCGCGGGATCGATGGTTAGGGGCGGCGGGGCCGGGAAATGGCGCTCCGCCAGCCGGGCCAGCTTCACCATGGCTTCCAGGTGGGCGTATTCTAAGTAGTTCAAAGTCTGAGGCCAGGGCTGCCCGTTGACCAGCAGGAAGGGCGTGCCTGGGAGGCCCAGGGCGACCGCCTCCGCGTAGGCGGCCTCCACCTTTGCCCGATAGCGCCCCTCCTCCAGATCCCGACGGAATCGCTCCGCATCCAGCCCGAGGGTCCGCGCCGCGGAAACCAGGGTTTCGGTGATGTTCGGGCTAGCGACCCACTCTGCGTAACGCTCATAGAGCCAGTCGTGCATCTCCCAGAACTTCCCCTGCGCTCCGGCCGCCTCGCTGGCCTCGGCGGTGATCATCGCCTTGTCGTGGATGGTCCGCAAGGGGAAATGCCGGTAAACCACGCGCACTTCATTCGGGTAGGCGTCTACCAGACGCCGGAGCAGCGGCGCGAGCTGCCCGCAGTATGGTCACTGGAAATCACCCCACTCGATGAAGGTCACCCGGGCGTCTGGGGCGCCCTTGCTCCAATCCTCCGGCCTTGGGAGGAGGATCCGCTGCGGGTCCGGGGTGACCGGCGGCGCTGCGGCCGCTGGGACGGTGGGGGTGGCTTCCGGGGACGGGCTGGGGGAGGGGGGAGCCGTTGGGGTCCCCGCTCCCCCCGGGCCAGGCGTGGGGCGGGCGCAGGCCGCCAGCCCCAGCATAACCAGCGTGATCAGAAGGTGGCCTCCGTTTCGCATCAGGAACTCCTGTATAAGCCGAAATTCATTTCGGCCTTAACAATCGCGCTCAGTATAGCACAGGCCCAGTGGTCCCCCATCAGCCTCCCCTGGACCGGTAGGGGAAGCCGGGGAGCAATGCCCCTCCGGCGCGGCGGCGCGCGAAACATTCGATAACCCATGCCGGAGGTGACCCCCATGGCGTTCATCGGCTTTTGCTGTGGGCGATGCGGGGTCACCTACGATCCAGGCGAGGTGCGGTATACATGCCCGCGGGATGGCGCGGAGGGGACCCTTAACGTGCTCCATGACTACGACTGGTTGCGAGCGGCCCTGGATCCGGAGCAGCTGCGGGCGCATCCGGCCCGCTCGATCTGGCGCTACGCGACGTTGCTCCCCTTGCGGCCCGAGACCCTAGCGCGCGGGGAGGGGGCGGGGCCCTTGTAGAACGTAGGGTGGACCCCCTCTATCGCGCAGAGCGGACGGCGCGGCAGCTGGGCCTGCGAGCGGTCTACGTGAAAGACGACGGCCGCAACCCGACAGCCTCCTTCAAGGATCGGGCCAGCGCCGTGGTGGTCCTGAAAGCCCTGGCGGAAGGCGCTTCCGTGGTTACCACCGCCTCTTCGGGGAACGCGACAGCGGTCCTCGGCCTCCTGGCCGTCATCCTCGTCCCCCACACCGCCCCTCCGGCCCAGATCGCGCAGCTCTTAATCTACAGCGCGCGGGTTTACCTGGTGGAGGGGACGTGCGATAAGGCCTTCGACCTCGCCGTCGCGGCAGAGGCTTTCGGCTGGTATTGCCGTCACACCGCCTACGACCGGTTCACCCGCAAGGGCAAGAAGACCGCGGCCTACGAGCTCTGGGATCAGCTGGGCGGTCGGGCGCCGGACCGGGCGTTCATGGCGGTGGGGGACGGCAACATCCTAAGCGGGATCTGGAAGGGCTTTCGGGATCTGGCCGCCCTGGGCTGGATCGATCGCATCCCCGTCCGGATGGGCGTGCAGGCCGAGGGCGCGGCGGCCCTGGCCCCCGCGTGGGCGCGGGGCGACACAGATGCCCGCTGGGAGCCTGCTCAGACCATCGCGGATAGCATCGCCGTCCGCCGTCCTCGGGACGCCCGCTTCGCCCTGCGGGCGGTTCAGGAGACCGGCGGGGCCTTCCTCACCGTTCAGGATGAGGAGATCCCGCAAGCAATGCAGACCTTTGGCCGGGAGGTTTGGGTGTTCGCGGCGCCCTCGGCGGCCGCCGCCTTCGCTGGGCTAAAGAAAGCCGTCCGGGAGGGGATGGTGGGGGAGGAGGAAGTAGTGATGATAGCGACCGGCAACAGCCTGAAAGAGGCTCCTAGCGCCATCCGGGCCACCGGCGAAGCCCCACGGATCTCCGCCGCGATCCCGGAAGCGCCGAAACGCCTCCACGCCGCATGGTAGGAGGGGCTTTCGCCCCGACCCCCTATCTTTGATCCCCCGATGAGTCGCGGCTGAAGCCGCTCCTACAGAGATGGATTTTTTGTGGGAGGGGCTTCAGCCCCGAACCCGTGCCCCGATGGCAACGCCGATGATTTCCGGGGGAGAGTCTTTAGCCGACAACCCCTGTCTTCTTCGATCCCGCAATGAGTCGCGGCTGAAGCCGCTCCTACAGAGATGGATTTTTGTAGGAGGGGCTTCAGCCCCGAACTTCATGTCTCCGAACCCACAAGAGGTCGCAACGAAAGCTGCCTCTACGGGTCTCGGTAGTCTCCGATCGACCCGAACTTTCAGCGGAGACCCCCATCATGACGTGTGGGGCACGGGATCCCCCGTGCCCCACAACGCCAGGAGGTGAGCCATGAGCCTGTCGCGCCCCGATTCGACAAGCCCAATGCAATTTATCTCAAAAACGCGCAGGCTGTCAAGTTTCCGGCAAAGCCGGAACCCAAGTTCGGACGTGAGCGGGGGGACCGAGGAGGAGATCTCCCGACGGGATGGGCCGGACGCCCCGAACATCTGCTCAGGAGGTGAACCCCGCTCCGTTGGAAGGCGCGCCCTCTTCGAAGATATGGCTCTCGCAGCCCGGGCCGCCGAAACCCTGGAAAAGCGATGTGGGCCGCCCGTTCCTTCGTGCTGACTAAACCTGTCTTGCCCGCTGGGGCGAGCGATCGTCTTCCCTCTTTTCCTCAACGTACATCTGAACCTTGGGGAGACCGTCCTTGACCCTTTCCTTCAGACTCGGTAGAATGGGCTTGCGTCTTTCCTCACGTTTCCCCGCATGGGCGGAAACCCTTAGGGAGGTGCGCGCATGAGCTGGCGTGGGCTGACGCCCTTCGAGTTTTACGCCGTGCTCGCCGTGCTCGGGGTCGCAATGGTCAGCTTGATCTTCGCCGCGGTCCTCCGGGCGGAGGTCATGCGCCAGCCCAAGGGCACGCCGAAGATGCAGGAGGTCTGGGAGGCGATCCGCGAGGGGGCCGATGCTTACCTGCGCCGGCAGCTCATGAGCATCCTGCCGTTCATGGGATTGCTCAGCGTGCTGCTCTTCCTCAGCGTTTACATCGTCCCCCCCTCGCCGGAGGCCCGCGAGGTCTTCCCCCAGCTGGATGAGAACACCCTGCGGCTCGTGATGGGGCTGGGCCGGGCGGGGGCCTTCATCCTGGGCGCCGGCTTCTCCCTGGCCGTCGGCCAATTGGGGATGCGCATGGCGGTGCAGGGGAACATCCGGGTGGCGGAGGCAGCGCGCACCCAGGGCTATGACGCCGCCCTGCGCCTGGCCTACCGGGCCGGCACCATCACCGGGATGCTGACCAACGGCCTGGGGCTGCTGGGCGGCGCCCTGATCTTCCTGATCTTCGGGATCGCGGCGCCGGACGCCCTGCTCGGCTTCGGGTTCGGTGGGACGCTGCTCGCCCTCTTCATGCGCGTGGGCGGCGGGATCTACACCAAGGCGGCCGATGTGGGGGCGGACCTGGTGGGCAAGGTGGAGATGGATGTGCCCGAGGATGACCCGCGCAACGCCGCGGTGGTGGCGGACCTGGTGGGCGATAACGTGGGCGACTGCGCGGGGATGGCCGCGGACATCTTCGAGTCCTACGAGGTCACCATGGTCTCGGCCATGATCCTCGGCCTCGCCCTCCGCGCCGTGGACCCCCAGCAGTCGATGGTCTGGATCATCTTCCCGCTGCTGGCCCGGGCGGTGGGGGTGATCGCCTCGATCATCAGCACCTATACCGTCGGCGGGGTGACCGGCCGCCGGGGGGATGCCCTGCGGGCGATCAGCCGGGGCTTCTTGATCGGGGCGGTGCTCTCCTTCCTCGGCTTCGCCGCCATCGGCTTCCTCTACGCCCGGGACTGGCGGGTGGTGGCCTCGACGACGGTGGGCCTGATCCTCTCCATAGTCATCGAGCGGCTGACGGATTACTTCACCAGCACCGAGCGGGCCCCCGTGGGCGAGATCGAGAGGTCCGCCCGGGCCGGGCCGGCCACCACCATCCTCAGCGGCCTCGCCGTGGGCTATGAGTCCACAGTGTGGGCCATCGCGGTCATCGCCCTCACCATCGCCACCTCTACCCTGATCTACTGGGGCCTGCCGCCGGTCTATGTGCTCTACGGCGTCTCCCTCACCGGCATCGGCCTGCTGATGCTCACCGGCAACGTGGTGGGCATGGACTCCTATGGGCCGGTGACGGACAACGCCGGCGGGATCGCTGAGATGGCCGGGCTGGAGAAGGGCGCCCAGGAGGTGCTGGCAGACCTGGACGCGGTGGGCAACACCACCAAGGCGACCACCAAGGGCCTGGCCATCGCCACGGCCGTGATCGCTGCCGTCGCCCTCTTCGGCTCCTACCTCACCGATGTGAGCAAGGTGCAGGCCCAGCTGGGCCAGACGCCTACGCTCCAGGACATCGGCATCCGCATCGACCAGCCCATGGTCTTCGTCGGCTTGCTGCTGGGTGGGGCCCTGCCCTGGCTCTTCTCCTCCTTCGCCATCCGGGCCGTCAGCCGGGCCGCCACCCTCATCGTGGAGGAAGTCCGCCGCCAGTTCCGCATCCCCGGCGTGCTGGAGGGGACGGTGAAGCCGGACTACGCCCGGGTGGTCACCATCTGCACCCTGGCGGCCCAGAAGGAGCTGCTCTCCCTGGCCCTGCTCTCGGTAGCCACCCCGCTGGTGGTGGGCCTGGTGATGCAGGTCGAGGCCCTGGGCGCCTTCCTGGCCGGCTCCATCCTGGTCGGGCAGCTGCTGGCGGTCTTCATGGCCAACGCTGGGGCTGCCTGGGACAACGCCAAGAAGCGGGTGGAGAACGAGCCGCGGGATCCCGCCCGCAACCTGGGCAAGGGCAGCGAGCGCCACAAGGCCAGCGTGGTCGGCGACACGGTGGGCGATCCGCTGAAGGACACAGCGGGGCCAGCCATTAACCCGATGATCAAGGCCGTCAACCTGGTCTCGGTGCTGGCCGCCCCCATTATCGTCCAGTTCCGCGGCACCCTCACCACCGGGACGCTGCTGGCCATCGGGGCGGCCGTGGCGGTCCTCCTCGCCGTCCTGCTCTGGGTGATCTGGCAGAGCAAGCGGGAGGTGCCGGAGCTGGCCGGCGCGCCCGCCTCCGGCTCGGGCCAGTGATCTGGAACCCGTCGGAGAAGAGGACGATCCATGCGCTGGCTGGAGGGAGGCCGCCCGTGGCGGCCTCCCCTGCCGTAAAGCGGGATCCGGCCGCTCCTCCCTGTGCCCATCTTTCATCAGAGGCAGGCTGCCAATGCGCGTCCTGATCACCGGCGCAGGAGGGCAGCTGGGACAAGCCCTGCAGGAGGCCTTGTCCCTTCACACCGTGATCCCGCTCGCCCGGGCCGATCTTGACGTCACCGATCGGGCAGCGGTCTTCCAGACGATCCTCCGCGCCCGCCCGGAGGTGGTCATCCACGCTGCAGCTATAACCGACGTGGATGGTTGCGCCCGGGATCCCGAAAAGGCCTTCCGAGTCAACGCCATGGGGACCCAAGCGGTAGCCCTGGCCTGCGTTGCCGCCGGCGCGGCCTTGATCTATATCAGCACCAACGAGGTGTTCGATGGGACCAAGGGGGAGCCGTATCTGGAGTTCGATCCCCCTAACCCGATCAACCCGTACGGTCACAGCAAGTGGGCCGGGGAGTGGTTTGTCTCCCACCTCCTCCAACGCTTCTACATCGTCCGCACCGCTTGGGTCTTCGGGCCGGGCGGCAACCATTTCGTCCGCAAGATCCTGTGTCGCGCCGACGAACAGGGGGCCCTGCGCGTAGTCCACGATGAGGTGGGCTCGCCCAGCTACACCCGGGACGTAGCCGCCGCCATCGCCCGGCTGATCGAGACCGAGGCCTACGGCATCTACCATTTCGTCAACGAAGGGATGTGCTCCCGCTATGAATACGCCGTTGAGATCCTGCGCCGGACCGGGCGGGGCCACATCCCGGTAACCCCCATCGCCTCGACGGAGTTCCCGCGCCCCTCGCGAGTCCCTCCCTTTACCCCGTTGCGCAACCTGTGCGGAGCCGCCCTGGGGATCACCTTGCGGCCCTGGCCGGAGGCCCTGCAGGCCTACCTGGCCGAGGAAGGATGGCTGGCCGGATGAACGCGCCCTTCATCTCTGTGATCATCCCCAACTGGAACGGCGCCGCGCATCTGCCGACCTGCCTGGAGGCGCTGCGTCGGCAGACGTATCCCCAGCGGGAGATCCTGGTGGTGGACAACGGCTCGACCGATCGCTCCCTCTCCCTGCTTGCCAGCTACCCCGAGGTGCGGGTCCTGGCGCTGGGGCGCAATCAAGGTTTCGCTGGGGCCGTCAACGCCGGGGTCCGAGCCGCCCGCGGGGAGATCCTGGTCCTCCTGAACAACGACACTGAGGCGGCGCCGACTTGGCTTGAAGCGCTGGTAGCCGCCTTCGCGCGCCATCCCGACGCCGGACTGCTGGCTTCCAAGATCTTGCTCTTCGACCAGCGGGAGGTTTTCCACTCCGCCGGCGACTACTACCGGGTGGACGGCATCCCGGGCAACCGGGGGGTCTGGGAGCCGGACGTCGGGCAATACGACCGGGAGGAGGAGGTGTTCTCCGCCTGTGGAGCCGCGGCGGCCTATCGACGGGCGCTGCTCGAGGACATCGGGCTCTTCGATGAGGATTTCTTCTATTCATGCGAGGATGTGGATCTGGCCTGGCGGGCCCAGATCGCCGGATGGAACTGTTGGTATGTGCCTGACGCAGTGGTCTACCACAAACTCAGCGCCACTGGCGGCGGCCCCATCGCGAGCTTCTACGACGGCCGCAACTTCCTGTATCTGATCGCCAAGGACTATCCTTTGGGGTTGCTGCGCCGGTTCTGGCCGCGCGTCCTCCAGGCGCAGTTGCGCCTCGTGGGAGAGGCGCTGCGGGCATGGCGGGGAGCGGCTGCCCGGGCGCGCCTGCGGGGCATGCTCGCGGGCCTCCTCACCTGGCCCCGGGCCGCCCACAAGCGCCCCCAGGTCTTCGCCCGCTGCCGCCGCTCCGATGCAGAGCTGTTCGCCCGACTGCGCCCGGATTGACGTTCCCGCTTCCACAGGAGACAATCCCTCTGAATCCCTGAGCGAGGGACGCCATGCGCAAACTCGGGATCGCGTTGCTCGTCCTCTTGGTGCTGGCTTGCAGCGCAGGGGCGGTGGCCCTGACCTGGATGGCTGCCCGGCAGATAGCCCAGCCCACGCGGCCCACCCTGGCGGGTCCTACCTTCGACTCGGTCGCACAGACCGTGGAGGAGATCCGGGGCCTGCGGGCCACTGGGCCCTACACCCGATCTCTGATGACCCCGGCGGAGCTGCGGGCCTACCAGGAGCAGAAGTTCGAAAAGGACTACACGCCGGAGGAGGCCCGCCAGGACGTCCTCACCTTGGCCGCCTTCGACCTGCTGCCCCGGGATTTCCCATTGCGTGATTTCCTACTAGAGCTTTACACCGAGCGGATCGCTGGCTTCTATGATCCAGATACTAAGCAATTCTTTGTCATCAGCGAGCGGGAGCAGCCTGGGATCGTGGAGCGGGTGACCTTCGCGCATGAATACGCTCATCTCCTCCAGGATCAACATTTCGATCTCGTGGCCTTGGGTTTCACGGATGACGAAGCGAAGCGTCCGAAGGATGTGGACGATGACGCGATGCTGGCCCGGCGGGCTGTGGTGGAGGGCGACGCCACCCTCACCGAGTTGTTCTATCTGAACCGGCTGCCCTCTGCAGAGCGGCGGGAGTGGCTCCGGGCCGTCCAGAGCCAGCCCAGCGAGGTCTTCGACCGAGCCCCCCGGGTGATCCGCGAGGGGCTGACCTTCCCCTACGAGGCGGGTCTCACGTTCGTTCAGGCGCTCTACGAGCGCAGAGGATGGGAGGCGGTCAACGCGGCGTTCCGTGACCCACCGGCGTCCACCGAACAGATCCTGCACCCGGAGAAGTTCTGGAGTCGGGAGGCCCCGGTCCGGGTGACGCTGCCTCCTCTGACCGACACCCTAGGGAGCGGCTGGCGGCTGATCGACGAGAACGTCCTGGGAGAGTTCTACCTACGGGTGGTCCTGGAAGAACGCCTGGACCGCTCCCAGGCGGAGGAGGCGGCGGCCGGCTGGGGCGGGGACCGCTACGCGGTCTACTGGAACGAAGCCGCTGGCCAGGATTTCCTGGTCCTGGAAGCGGTCTGGGACAGCGAGGACGAAGCCCGGGAGTTCGTGGAGGCCTATCGGGATTACGCCACGGCCCGTTACGGGCGCAGCCCAGTTCGGGAAAGCCCCGGACAGGCCTTATGGTCCGGAACGGATGTGCTGTGGCTGGAGTGGAACAACATCCGCACCTGGATCCTCCGGGGCCCCACTGAGGAGCTCATCCGCCGCGTTCGGGCGCAGTTTCGCCGAGGGAGCTGGGAGGTTCTCCGCGCCGCTGACGGACGTCCTACTGGACCTGTGGAGGATTCAGGAAGCTGCTCGTGTCCTGCGGGAGGTCCTTCCGCCCACGCCGGCGCGGACCTTCCCCCACCTGAAACGGCAGCCGAGGGCGGAGATATGGCTCGAGCCGGAGGCCCGGCAGCCCACGGGCTCCCTGAAGGTGCGGGGGGCGCTGGACCGGTTGAACACGCTTCGGCCGGAGGAGCGGGGCCCATGAGGCGGTGACCGCCTCGGCAGGCGACCACGGGCTGGTGGCGGCCTTCGCCGCCCCGTTCCTGGGCGGGATCCCGGCCACCGTCTTCGTCCTGGAGACCGCCGCCCCCCACAAAGTCCCCGCCCTGGAGGCCTTCGATGTCTATCTGGAGCGGGCGGGCCAAACCTACGCTGAGGCCCAGGCGGCCGCCCTCACCTTTGCCCAGCGCCGGGGGGGCCTTCTACCTCCACGCCTACGGAGGATCCGTGAGTGGTGGCGGGTTAGAGGATCGTCACCCTGGAGCTCGTACAGGTGCCTCCGATCCTCGACGCCGTTCTGGCACCGGCGGGCAGGGGCAGCTCAATCCGTGCAATCGCCCGGGCTTACCGGGCCCTTGCCCCCGGACCCGGATCATCGGCATGCAGACGGAGGTCTCCTCGGCCCCGGCGGCCTTGTTGCCGGATAGGCGGCTTGACGAGGACTATCCGGCCAGCCCCACCCTGGCGGATGGCCCGGCCGGCGGGGTGGGAGCCTGGGCCCATCAGCCGGCCCGCAAGGGCGCGATCCGCAAGGTACTCGTGGTGCGGGAGGAGACCCTCCTCGAGGCCATTCAGTGGCTGGCAGCCAAGGCCCATCTCATCGCGGAGGGATCCAGCGCCGTCGGCATCGTTGCCCTGCGGGAGACACGTCCGCGCTGGGCTGGAGAGCGGGTGGCGGTCGTCCTCTCCGGGAGCGATCTGGGAGGGGAGATCCTGCAGCGCGGGCTGGCGCGCCACCTGGAGGGGAACGCGGAGGATGCGGCGGGTCGATCCCGCGCCTCCCTCGGGGCGTGAGATCCGCACATCGAATCCGGAGGGAAGGGAACGATGGGCTCGCTGCGGCATTTCATCTCGCTGGTGGATTGGACGCCGGAGGAAATCGAGGCGCTTATCCTGGACGCCGCGCGGATGAAGGCGGAGTGGAAAGCAGGGGTCCGCCCCACGCCCCTCGCCGGCAAGACCCTGGGCATGATCTTCCAGAAGCCCTCCCTGCGCACTCGTGTTTCCTTTGAGATGGCCATGCGCCACCTGGGGGGGGACGCCCTCTACCTCTCTCCTCAGGAGGTCGGACTGGGTCAGCGGGAGAGCGTAGCCGACGTAGCCCGGGTGCTCAGCCGCTACGTGGACGCCATCATGGCGCGGGTCTTCGCCCACTCCGTCCTGGAGGAGATGGCCCGCTACGCCACGGTCCCCGTCATCAACGGCCTCTCCGACGACGAGCATCCGTGTCAGGCCTTGGGGGACGTGCTCACGGTTTACGAGAAGAAGGGGCGCCTGCGCGGGTTGAAACTGGCTTTCGTCGGCGACGGCAACAACGTGGCGACCGCCCTGCTTTACGTCTGCGCGATGCTGGGGATGGACTTCGCCATCGCCACGCCCCCGGGCTATATGCTGAAGGAGGCCGTCATCGAACAGGGAAGGGCTTTCGCTGCCCGCAGCGGGAGCCGCCTGCTCTTCACCCACGATCCGGCGGAGGCGGTGCGGGACGCGGACATCCTCTACACGGACGTGTGGGCCAGCATGGGCCAGGAGGCCGAGGCAGAGGCCCGGCGTCGGGTGTTCCCGCCCTATCAGGTCAACGCCGCCCTGGTGGCGAAGGCGCGGCCGGACGTCCTCGTGATGCACTGCTTGCCAGCCCATCGGGGCGAGGAGATCACCGATGAGGTGGCCGATGGCCCGCACTCGGTCATTTTCGATCAGGCGGAGAACCGCCTCCACGCTCAGAAAGCCCTGCTGGTCCGGCTGCTCGCCGGTTAGGCCGGGGAAGCGGCGGCATGTCCCCCGAACCGGGCGTGGAAGGCGGCCTCGAAGGGGCGCAACGTGGCCTCGTCCAGGATCACCACCCGGATCTCCCGGGGGGACTCGCCGGGGTGGGCGGCGGCGAAGGCGGCGATGGCCTCCCAGAAGATGGGGGCCGCTCGCTCCCTTGGGAACCCGAAGATGCCGGTGCTGATGGCCGGCATAGCGATCCGCTCATAACCCTGGGCCCGAGCCGTCTCCAAGGTGTTGCGGATCGCCTCCGCGAGCCGTTGATCCTCCCCGCGGGTCCCTCCGGACCACACCGGGCCGACGGTGTGCAGGATGGCACGCGCCTGCAGCCGCCCTGCGCCCGTGACCGCCACGCCCCCCGTGGGGACCGGTCCATGGCGGCGCACCCACTCATCGCTCTCCGCCTGGATCTGGGGTCCGCCTTTGCGGACCAGCGCCCCGGCGACGCCGCCGCCGTGCTGCAGGTAGGAGTTGGCGGCGTTCACCAGCGCGTCCGCCTCCTGCTCGGTTAGATCCCCGTGCACCAGGACCACCCGGTGCCCCGAGGGCAGGACGATCTCTGCAACCGTTCGGTTCCCCTTGCCCATCATGGCCTTGCCCCCAAGTGTCCACGGTTCGCTGGCGTGGGGATGAAGGGTTGTGCTGGACGCCGAGTTCATCCTGTGTCATCCGCTGTAGGGGCGACCGGCGGGTTGCCCCTATGGCACAGGCATCCCTTCCTGGGGAGGGACTGGGCTGCGTTCACTTCCCGACCGAGGTGACCTCTACCGGGCGGATGGCTTTCCCTTTCCGCAGGACGGCGCGCACGGCGTCAGCGAAGCGGTTGAGGGTCTCGTCCACCACCCCCGGCGTGTGAGCGGCCGATGTGAACCAGGGCTCCCGCGGGTCTACCTCGAACATCACCCCGCGCTCGTAGCAGGCCAGGCCGATCTCCTCGTAGAGCTCGATGTCGCTGGACATGGTGTCCCGGTGATCCCGGGGCGTCCCCTCGAAGTTCAGGAGGAAGCTGAACATGTTGGGGTGGCCGGAGACGGCGTGGGGGATGCCGGCCTCGGTCAGGATCTCGCTGATCCCCTTCATCAGCCGCTCGCCGGCCTGGGCCGCCCGCTCCAGGGCGTCCGTGGTCTCCAGGATCTCCAGGGTGGCGTCGGCGGCGGCGGTGCCCACCGCGCTCCCGTTGTAGGTTCCGGCGTGGGCCACCGCCCCGGGCTCGATGGTCATCATGATCTCGCGCTTGCCGCCGATGGCAGAGATGGGGAACCCATTGCCCATGGCCTTGGCGTAGGTGACCAGGTCCGCTCGCACCCCGAAGAACTCCTGGGCCCCGCCCCGGGCGATGCGGAAGCCGGTCTTCACCTCGTCGAAGATCAACACGATGCTGTATTCATCGCACAGGCGCCGCAGGAAGGGGAGGAACTCGGGGTGGGGCATAATGGCCGCGCTGTTGCCCAGCATGGGCTCCACGATGATGGCTGCGATGTCCCCCCACTTGGCCTTCACCGTCCGCTCCACGGCCTCGAAGTCGTTGAAGGGGAGGGTGATGACGAGGTCGGCGATGACCCGGGGGATGCCGGAGCTGGCGACGACGGGGATGGGGTGGCGGCGGCTCCCTAGGGGTTGGCGCGGGGACATGGCCGTAGAGAACAACAGGTAATCGTGGTGACCATGATACTGCCCCTCGAACTTGATCACCTTCTCCCGGCCGGTGTAAGCCCGGGCGATCCGCAGGGCGTGCATGGTCGCCTCCGTCCCCGAGTTGGAGAAGCGCACCATGTCCACGCCGGTCATGCGGATGATGCGCTCCGCCGCCCGGATCTCCCATTCGGTGGTGGCGGCGAAGATCACCCCGTCTCGGATGGCCTGGCTCACTCGCTCCACTACCGCGGAGTGGCCGTGGCCCAGGATCACCGGCCCGTAGCCCAGGCGGTAGTCCACGTAGCGGTTGCCGTCCAGATCGTAGATGTAGGGGCCTTCCCCCCGACTGACGACGATGGTCTGATCATCCCCCCAGTAGCGGAAGTTCGAGGTGACCCCCCAGGGCATCACCTCCTTCGCCCGGAGAAATCGAGCGCGGGTCTTCGGCCATTGACGCATTGGGAACCTCCCGAACGGGAGAGTGCCCGGATCCAGCAAGTATAGGAAACAATGAAACGCTGGGGGACGAGAAGTTAGCAGCCTGCAGCGGCCCAGATCGTCCAGAAGTGACAGCAGCGCATACGAGGGGCACGGAGGCGATGCTTCCGGCCGCTGAAGAGGTGATTCAGCACATACGTTGCGGGATAGTCCATCGCCCATGGCCGCTTATGTAGAAGATCCCCGCATCGCCTTGCCTGATCCAATGAGGGCTATTGGAATAGGTCCTTCCCCAATCGGCCATTCATCTGAGCCGGTTTCGTTTCAGGGGTCCTGTGATTTCCGCGCGCTGAGTCTCTGGACCAAAGTTGCATTTCATCGCGCTTGTGCAGGTCGTGGAAAATGATGCCTTTTGGTTCACCCATTGGGCTTCACCACGTCCCAGACTGTCTCCACCCACCGGCCGCTGGGATCCCGGCAGCGCAAGGAGTTGTTGGTAACATACGCATACCGGTTCAGCGCCCGGGGATCTCCTAGCTCCGGCGCCAGCGCGTCCGGCCGCAAGAAGCGGCCCGCGGCGAGGTCTTAGAACCGGGCCCGGTAGTCACATAGGCCCAGCGCCCCCTCCCACCCCTGCCCGGTGAAGCGCCAGTCGGTGGGGAAGACCTCGCTTTCTACCTGAATCGCCCCATACGGCAGATACTGCTTCCCCCCGCCGGGCTGCCCCCCGGCGCCGGCACCGTCACGCTGCCCGGATGGTCTCCCACCACGGCACGGACTGCACCTCCCTCTCGCACCGCCACCGCATCCCCGCCCAGCCGGTAAACCTTCCGCACCCCTTGGCCCCGGACTTCGTGACCCTCATCCACCGCCATAGTGCAGAGGCCCCCCACCTCCCGCACGGCCCGGTTCCCCTCCACGTCACACCGGGAGGAAGCCGCGCGCTCGGCGCCCCCCATGCCTCCTGCGAGCGGTTCTTGGGATCGCAGACCTAGCGCCACACCAACCCACCCGCGGTGCAGGTGAGGACGTTCCCGTCGGGGTCGTGGCCGGGTATGGCGCCACATGAGGAGAACCACACCGATCGTGATCCTCAGCATCGGAATCTTTCCTGTGGAGCATCGATGATCACCGAACAATCATTTCGAGAACAGGCGATCAGAATAAATGCGCAATAGATCCTTATAGTAAGCGATGGAGGTTTCAATCGGCGACGAAAACTGACGGATTGATGGTTTCTCTATATAGTCAAACTTGCTTCTAAGGAAATCAGATAGATGTATCCAGTTCCTGTCTTCGGTCATCACGCTTGCACCTACATAATTATCGCGAATATCAAGATATAAAATGATCAGAAAAGTTTCGGCGCTGTAGGCCACTTGGCAAAGCACTGGCGAGGAAGTGTCATATTCTGGAGCGCGCCGAAGTCCATATGCTTCCAAAAAACTAAAATGACGCTCGACCATCCGCGCAAACTCTGTGCAGTCGCTCAGCAACGGCATACCGGGAACCGCCCTGCGTTTCCCACTCATCACCACCTCCTTTTGAGCTCAATTGTCCAGCCTGGGCACCCTACCCTAGTATTTCCCGAACCGTTGATACACTCGGTGATGCTTTGGATAATCCTGCAACAACTGGCGCTCCCTGCCATAAATTTTACGGAGTGGCCGGCCCTCAGGATCGAATGGCTTCAAGCGATGCGTCAATCAACGCATAAAGTCAGGCCCGATGTCAATGATTTCTCGTCCTTCCGCCATCATCGCCTGGATGAACTCATGGTTGAGCTTCGGTGTCCATGGCCGGCCAGCCAATCCTCAGTCGTCTTGGCACCCATTTGCTTGGCACATGTAGTCACTCAAGCCATGTTTTTTCCGATCACGACTGGCGGCTTGCGCCCTGCTGTTTCTGCGGTCTGCTTCAAGGCGGGCAACTCATCGACCGCTTGATTGGTGTGAAGGCCGGCTTTCTGAACCACTTGCGCTGCGCTCCCCGACTCATCGGCGCGGGTGGCCCCCTCGACCGCAGCCTTCGCGGCTTTCCCGCCCTGCACCATCCGCCCAGCGCCTGCCCCCACTGCCGGCAGGATGGCCGCCTTCACGTCCGCCGCCAGCGCTGCCCCGTTCCAGACATCCCGTGGGTCTCGGTAGACCTCGTAGAGGCTCCAGCTGACGTCGGCGCAGATTCCGCAGCTCCGACACCAGCGAATCCGGCTGTAGGAAGCAGCCCAGGGCCGGATCACAGAAGCAGGCCCGGTAGTCATACAGCCCCCGGGACGCCTACCGCTGCTGGCCGGTGTAAAGGCGATCGGCACCCATCGCCCCCAGCGGATACCCCGGCCGCAGTTCGCCGCGAGCCCGATGGCGGACCTCCCCCACCCCGCTGCCACTGCTATCCGTTGCTACGGTCGCGCTCCCCAGATGGTCGCTGTGCAGGAAGCAAAGGGTGCTGCCCATCCGCTTCCAATGCGCTGGCACCCACCACGATCAGCGCAGCCGCTCAAGGGTCTCCCGCCTCAGCCGTCGTAGATTCGGGATCCCAGCAGTCAGCATCCGCTCCAGCTCCTCTGCCCGCTCTGTCCCGTTGACGTAGTTGAAGGTATCTAGCAATCCAAGCTCACGAGGATTGGGAGTTCTCCCCAACTTTTGTCCGTACTCAAAATCAGAAAAGGCGTAGACAGTGAACCCATAGCCGCAATCCTTGCATCGTGCGTTATGGCGGATCAGCGGAGTCGGTATCAAGTTCATGGTAAGGCGCTCCTTCCACAAAGAGGTCA
>Ga0272447_1000359_pt1 | contig 35519 bp, 29 predicted proteins | sample YNPCB0133_FD_194589 | JGI IMG/M metagenome (GOLD analysis project Ga0272447, IMG submission 194589) | Hot spring microbial mat communities from Yellowstone National Park, WY, United States - YNP-CB-013-3 | ecosystem: Environmental > Aquatic > Thermal springs > Hot (42-90C) > Sediment | place... | reverse complement strand
CGCCGAGGGCGCGGTAGAGCGTCAGCGCCTCGTGATAGCTGGTCAGCGCGGCGTCCATCTCCTTGCGGAACTGTTGCACGTCGCCGATGGCCTGCAGCACATCGGCTTCGCCGAGGCGGTCGCCGAGGGCGCGGTAGAGCGTCAGCGCCTCGTGATAGCTGGTCAGCGCGGCGTCCATCTCCTTGCGGAACTGCTGCACGTCGCCGATGGCCTGCAGCACATCGGCTTCGCCAGTGGTATCGCTGCTCCGCCGGGCGCTGTCCAGCGCTCGCTTCAGACGCGCCAGCACTTCTAGACGACCGCGTTCACCGGTGAGCGTCCAGTAGTTTCTCAATCGCGCTGTGGCCCGCGCTGCCCAGTTGATTCCACTATTCCCTGTATCCTGCTCATACCCCCAATCGAGGTAGCGTTCGAGGTTAGGCTGTTCCAGGGTCAGGATCGTGATGCCGCTGCGCTCATTTCCCTTGATGATCGCCTCATCTGCAGCTTCAATCAGCCCGGCGAAGTATGCCAGCGCGGCTGGCGCATAGGTTGCCAGCGCATCCGGCATCTGCTGCGCAAGGCGAGCTTCGGCATAGCGCCGCGCCGGTTCCGGCAGGGCGCATTGCGCGTAGTCGGCAGTGCCGCGCCATTCGGCCATGCCGTAGCGCACAACCGTTTCGATGGTCTCTGCCTCGATGCCCGCAATCGTTTGCGCCGCGTCGCGCGTCAGACCGGCAGGGAAGAGCGCCAGCAGGGCAAAGGCGCGTTGCGCCGGAGCGGGCAGCACGGTGTATGAGAGATCGAGGGTGGCCGCCAGGCTGGTCTCGCGGTCTTCTTCGTCGCCGGGGTAGCGGAGGGCACCCTGTGGGTTGGCCTGCAACCGGCGCCACAGGTCGCGCAGGTTGAGGCGGGCAGTGCGCATGGCTGTGGCTGCCAGCCGGATCGGGAAGGGGTAGCCGTCGAGAAAGCGCAGCAGGTCGCGCCACTCGTCAGGCTCCCACGCGCCCCAATTCTCTACCGGTGGTGCATGGGTAAGAAACAACGTCAGGGCATCCTCCGCCGTCAGGCGGGTCAGTTCAAGCGAAGCGTAATGAATCCGCCCCGGCAGATCAAGGCGGGCGGTCGTCAGCAGTTTCAGGAAACGTGTGCCGAGCAGCGCCCGCACCATCCCGACCAAACCCTGGCGGTCGTGGATGAGCAGGGCGTCGAGATCATCGAGCACGAGCAGGCTCTGGCGGTCGGCGAGCGCACCGGCGAGGGTCGCGTCACTTTCGGCGGTTTCTGGCGCCAGTCCTAGCACAAATGCGATCCGGCTGCGCGCTTCGGAAGCAGTCGTGACATTCCGCAGCGCCACCAGCCAGACCCCGTCGCGCCAGCGGTTGCGTTCGTGCTGCCAGCGCGCCGCTGCTTCAGCCAGGGCGGTTTTGCCCATCCCGCCCATGCCGTGGATGGCGACGCAGCGGTTGTCGCGGAGCGCCTGCGCGATGGTGTGCAGTTCGCGGGCGCGCCCGACAAATGGATCGGCTGCGACCGGACTGAGGTTGGTGTGTTGCCACGGTGGGCGGCGGAAGGTCAGTTGACCGGACGGCGGCGCTGGCACGAGCGGCTGCTGATGCACCGGATCATTCTCCGGCAGGAGACGAAACTTCACCTCTTCCCGCACGTTCAGGGTCTGAAGCGTTTCAGGATCGCGCCACTGCCGCAACTCGTCGTTGGTTGCCACAGCGGTGCACCCGGCGGCAAACGCCTCGGCAACCGACCGCCCGGCGAACAATGCGGCGTAGAAGCGCACGGCGAAGACGCGAGCAGCGAGATCGAGCACCGGGTCGGCGGCGTTGATCGCCACCACGTGGCGTACCCCGGCAGCGAGCAGGACATCGGCGAGACCGGCGGAGTGGCAGGCGCTTAGAAAGGCCAGCCGGCACGGCTGGTTGCCGATCAGGCGCCGCAACTCAGCGGCATTCAGGTCGCGTACCACGCCGGTTTCATCCTCCAGCGCCAGCACGCTCGATCCATCAAGGTGGCGGCTGCCGTGCCCGCTGAAGTGCAGCACATCGAACGGCTGACGGGCAGTGGCGAACAGGTGACCGATCCGTTCGGTCGTGGCGATGGCAGTCTCGATCTCCAGCGCCACCCCCAGGTCGCGGCAGGCATCGGCCAGCTTTTCGATCTCCTGCTGCACCGGCAGCAGCGTGATCGGAACAATCTCGTTCTCACGCTGCATCACCAGCGGCGCAGAAAAGAGCAGCAACACCCGCAGCGGCGTCACGGTTGCGGCGGCGTCTTGAGCAGCCATTCAAGCACCTCCTGGTCGGTTGCCAGCGATAGATCGAGCGGAGGTTGGCCGGGACGGCGCAGGGTGCCGCGCGGTGTCTTCCCCTGACGGCGCATCGATTCACGGTAGGCATTAATTTTCTCAGCCAGTGCAATGATTGCAGCCACGCTACCGGCAATCTCGCCGAGGTCGCGGATCACCACGACGATAGTCTGCCAGTCGAGGTCGCGCCGCTGGATCGGTTGGGTCGTGAAGCCGCCCTGGTGCAGGAGGGGCAGGAGGGCGGTTGCTTCATCGGCTGGAATGTCGATGGCGATGCTCTGTTCGTGGGTCATCGGCGTTCGTCGGGCAGGAATGAGCCTTTGTACGATTATAGCATGGGTTGGGTGCGGTTGCGATCAGGTTTTCGTGTATGCTGTACTCCCCCGCAAGAGATGAAGCCTGAATGTTTGAAAAAAAGGAGTCATCATGACCTCCCAAAAAGTCACAATCGAAATCCCCGAAAAGGTGCTTCTTGCAAAAAAAGGATGCCGAATCCTTTGGGCACGAAATCCGTATGTTGGCGGCTGTCAAGTTGTACGAAACGGACAGGTTATCATCGGGACGTGCCACCGAACTTGCTGGAATGTCTGGGGTTGAATTTTTACTCAATTTGAGTAGACTTCATCTTTATTGGTATACTATTTTCATAAGAACTAAAATAGAGGGAAACGCGATGTGCAAATATCGATCAGTAATCGAAAATGAAATGACGTTCTACGACTGGACTGACCTCTGATGAGGTTCACGCGCCGGTTCCGATCTTTCACGCCCCATTTGAAGCATATATGAAACATCGCGCGATTGATGGTTATGTCCGGTATTGTCGTCGCTCCGTCTCTTATGCAAACTCGCCGCTTCCAACAATGGAAGATACATTGCTCTTTATTTTAACCTACCTGGAACAAAATCCGGCGCACGTGATGCATGGACACATCTTTCACACGATCAAGTCGAACGCGAGTAAATGGGTGCATCTTTTGCACGAAGCGCTTAATTATGCGCTTCCACCGCACGATCTCCTGCCAGCGCGCACTGCCGATAAACTGACGCAGCGATTGCAGGAAGAACTGCCTCCTTCGACGGATACGCCCCCTTTTTATCCATGACTGCGTAGAACATCCTATCTATCGTCCAGGCGACAAAACTGACCGAACGTTGTATTATAGGCGGTAAGAAGAAACGGCATACCCTGAAGAATGTTCTTATCGTCGATAAGTTTTGGCTCTCTTCACTTTTCGAGCGACGCCTCTGAAGGACAGGTACATGACACATGTATCGCGAATGAAGCGGGGTATACCCTCCCAACAGCCAGGATGCTCTCTCAAGATTCCGGGTTTCAAGGACTTAACCTGCCCGGCGTGCAGATCATGCAGCCGAAGAAGAAACTGCGCAATGGAACCATCACACCACAGGAAAAGGCGGAGAACTGGCATATATCATCCGTTCGTGTCCACATTGAACATGTCATCGGCGATATCAAACGGTATCGGATTATCCATGACATTATCTGTTTCAGTTGTTCCAAATTTCAGGATATGGTCATGGAAACGTGTTGCGAGCTACATAACTTCCGAACTCGACTGAAACGCAAAGAGTGTTTTGAAAATCAAAGTAAACCTTGATGAAGTCTATTGGAAGCGATGTCGCATGGAATTATTGATTATGTCGAGCCATATGTCTCAAAATCAGGCGCTTCTGGTATGTGGATTTCTGCTGAAATCCAGCAGCGTATTCTCCGACTGGCAGGCGAGTCTTAGATTTTTATTTCAACATCCTCACCATCCGTGCTCATCCGTCGTATCCGCGCCGACCCGTGTTCTATTCCAATCCTACGGGGACGAAGCCCACCTGCGCGGGTTATGCTGGACAAAACCCAATCTATGCCTATCCGCCGCATCTGTGTCGATCTGTGTTCTGTTCCAGCTTTTGGGAAAGCTCCTGCACCTGGTGCGTGCGGTTCAATAATGCTGCATGTTGCCATTAGGCGATGCCTTGTTTTACCCCGCGCAGGCGCTCGACGAATGCGGCGTGTGCGGGATCGGCAAGACCGCGCTGGAGGGTGGCGAGCAGGGCAGCGGCGTCACCCGCCCAGAGCGCCGCCGGGTCGAGCCACAAGCCGGGGAAGACGCGACTGCGCAGCGTGCCGTCCGCTTCGAGCGGCAGGGAGGTAAAGACCCCCTCGCGCAGTTCCCACCAGTCCACCCGGCGCTCATACGCCTGCGCTACCAGATACTCACGCACGCCGCTGCGGGCGTAGACGCGCTTCTTATCGTGCAGGTCATAGGCGGCGCTGCTGGCGGCGACCTCGACAATCAGGTCGGGCGGACCTTCGATGTAATCGTCGCGGGTAACGCGCGAGCGCCCGCCGTGGATCGGTTCAAGGCGCAGGAGGGCGTCAGGTTGATGCTCATTCTCCAGGTCGAGCAGAACCGTCGCGCTGTTGCTGAAATCCACACCCGGAGTTGCCGCTGCGTAGGCGATGATCCATCCGACAAGCAGGCTATGCGGCTTGCCATGCTGCCGATGGTGAGTTGGTGAAGCCACGTAGACGACTCCATCGATCAATTCAGCCTTCTTGATTTCGGGGTGCAGCGCATAGCGCCGGGCGAACTCAGCGCGGGTCAGGCGGTCGCCGGAGTGGAGCGGCGGACGCTCGTCGGACGGTATGGCAACAGGGGTGCTGGTTGAGGTTGCATTTTCGACGCTCATATCAGGCTCTGTCTCTGGTGATTGCGCGCTATGGGAAGTATAGACGGTCGGTGCGTGCTGCGCAAGGGGAAGGAAAGGGCGGGACTATCCGCGCAGGACAGAGGGAGGTTGAGGTTCCAGCACAATCCAGTATTCCTGCTCAAAATCACGGCGCATCTGGTCGCTCCCAATCTTTTTGAGTTCATCCTGTCGTATGCACTGTCGGCTCAGTTGCCGCCTGCACGACAACATACCCCCGCTCGATCTCCTGCCGAAAGGCGGGCGGGATACGTGCCCAATCCATGACATCAACCCGGATGGGCAGGTCACTCTCAAGAAAGGCAGACCGCAGATCGAAAATCCGGTCGCAGGGTTGCAGCGGATGGCGGGGGTTCCGCACCACCAGATCAAGATCGCTTGCTTCGAATGCGCCGCCGCGCACGCGGCTGCCGTACGCCCAGACATCGTAGTCGGGCACGTATTGCTGGAGAATCGCTCGTACTTTGTCCAGATAGCGTAGCGGAAGATCGAGGCTGACTGAGGCGGTCATAAATCCTCCTCTTCAAGGAGCGAACCGGTGCGTAGCCGTTCGGCCAGGGTATGCGCATCGCGGATGAAATCGGTCAGGAGGTGCAACGTCTGCTGAACGAAGGCTTCGCCGTAGTCATGTGCCGTGCTGTTGCGGTTATCGCGATAGGCAAACCAGCGCTCCACTTCGGTGAGTGAGAGCAGACTGTGCTGAGCGGCAAGACGGAGAAGTTCTTTGATCGGCGTCGCTTCCAGTTGTCGATTGGTATACCCGAAGTCGCGTAATCGCCGCCTCATCAGTTTGAATGAGATCTCCTGCGCCAGCTCAAAGCCCTTGATGATCGCCATGCGGAAGATCTCTTGCTCGATTGCAGCCTGATTGACTGTCGCACGTTCGTACAGCGTGAGCGCCGTTTCGAGTGCGCGGAGAGTGCTCTGGAGGTGATCAGTGTTGATGGTCATAGCATTCGTCGTCAGGGTTGTGGATCAAGCGCCACAGGCGTGGTTGCCGTTGAAGACGCCAATCCTGCCGGATTATCGCTGGATGAACCTCACTATAAGCGGTTTCAACGCTCACATCAGGCTCTTTCCCTGGTGATTACGCGCTATGGGAAGTATAGACGGTCGGTGCATGCTGCGCAAGGGAAGAAGCGGAGGGACAGACTATCCGGTTGTTGGATCACCTTCCGAAGAACACAACCAGCAGCGTCACGGCGAAGAAACTCAACGATACCGCGAACAACCCATACCAGCGTCGGTAGTGGTGCGGTGGACAGGGGTACGTCAGTGGACGAATAAAAACCTGAATGTACGCCATTGTCGCCACGAATTGTGCGATGAACAAGCCGATTTTCGTCAACACCCACGGCGTCCAGCCGGTGTACAGTTGCGCCAGCATGATGCCGGAAACGAGGACGCCTGCAAAGACGACATCAACGAATTTGACTTCCTGCCGAATGTAAGCACGCAGAAGACTGGCATCCTGCATTGCGTCGCCTGTCACGCCTGTCAGTCGCGGCTCAAGCGTGCGCACCACCAGCAGCGATGCAGCAACAGCGCCCATCCAGAGAGCAAAACAGGTAACGTGGATCAGGAGAAGAAACTGGTACATCTTCCACGTTCACCATTCAACCTTCAACCTTCAACCTTCCGCGCAACGTCATTCACCGCGCAACGTTCAACCTTCAACCTACCGTTCGCTCATTTTTCTGACGAATGGCTTCCTGATGCGATCCGCGACTTGACAAATAACGACCTGGCTGCGAGGACACTCCCGTTTTATGGCATCAGGAAGCCTTGTATGAAAACAAGCGAACCGAGGGTTCAACCTTCAACCTTCAACCTTCAACCCTCAACCTTCAACGTCCTCAGCCATTCGGTCAGGTCGAGCAGCGCATCAAGATTGATCTCATGCGCCATAGGGTATTCGCGGTAGGTCAGCGCCACGCCAAGCTGGCTCAGAAAGTTCCGACTTGCGCGACCATGGGCAATCGAAACAACCTGGTCGTTCGTCCCGTGAACAACCAGGAACGGCTTGCCGACCAGCGCCTCTCGATTTGGCAGTTCGTCGATAATTGATGACGGCACGATGCCGCTCAGCACGGCTGCGCCCGCCACCAGATCAGGGCGGGTCAGCGCCGTCAGCGCTGCCATTGTGCCACCCTGACTGAACCCGGCGACGATCACGCGCGACGGGTCGGCGCCATACGCTCTGGTCGCCTGTTCGACGAATTGCGCCGTGATCTGCGCCGCCTGGCGCGCCTGGACATCATCGACGGCAATGCGCCCATCGGGGGTGAAGCCGATCTCGAACCAGGCGTACATACCGGGCATAAGCGTCAGCGGTGCGCGCGTGCTGAGCACCAGAAACTGAGGATCGATATAGGGCGTCAAACCGAACAGGTCTTCTTCGTTGCTGCCATACCCGTGGAAGAGAACGAGCAATGGCGGGTGCGGATCGTCGCCCGCTGCAGGGCGCACCAGATGATAGAGCGGCAGATTACGTGACTCCACGTTTCTGTTCCTCCGATGGTTCGCCGCTGAAGGCTGCATTGCGGCAGTCGGAACCAAAACTCAGGATCGCCAGACCGCCGACGCCGCCGATGATGCAGGCAGCAGGCAGCCACGGCGCAGCCAGGGCAGGAATGGCAGCCGTCAGGAGACCGGTTTCTGCGGCGTGCAACAGACGCACCCCCAGCGCAATAGCGCCAAAGCAACTCACCTGCAACGGACGGAGGCGCGGTCCGGTCGCGCATGCGGAAGGTGTGCGCCCCTGCCGTAAGCGCACTGCCACCCCGCCGATCAGGACGGTCAGCGCCAGCCAGACCCCACCGGCGCCGGGCGCCAGGGTTGCATCGAGCCAGGCGATGATCACCCACGCGCACATGGCGCCGATGATGATCGCCACAATCAGCGGTGTACGTCCGGTAGAAAACAATCGCATCGATGCTGCTCAGGAGAGACGACCATATTCCAGGGCTGCGCTGGCTATTGTAGCATATCTCAGATGCAAAGCGTCGCTCGCTTGCGTGTGATACACTATGTGCATACGCCAGGAGAGGAGGGGTGATATGGCGTACAGTGATTTCAAACTGCCCGATCTCAAGCGGCGTTTTCAACTCGTGTTCGAAGAGGATGTTGATCTCTTCGCCGCCGCGCCCGAACTGCCGGTCAGCGAATGGTTGAAGGAGACATTGCGCGAGACCCTGCCGATCGCACTTGCGATTAACACCGAGAAAGTGCGATCCGAGTTGATTATTGCCCCTATTCTGGTTGAGTTGCGGCGGCAGACAGAACGTTCAATCAGTTTTTTCTCAGGGATCGATTTTTCTGTCGATCCTTCCCTGGGTCTGAACGGCGTATGCGATTTTATCGTCTCGCTGTCACCGGAACAACTCTATGTCAGCGCTCCGGTGTTGATCATATTCGAAGCGAAGAATGAAGACATCAAGGGCGGTTTTCCGCAGTGTATCGCCGCGATGATTGCAGCTCAACGCTTCAACGAGCGTGAAGGACATGCCATTCCGGTGATCCACGGATCGGTAACCACCGGTACAAACTGGCGTTTTCTGCAACTGGAGCAGAATGTTGTGCGCATTGATCGGCGAGAGTATTATGTTGACAATCTTAATCAGTTGCTTGGCATTCTTGTGACTATGACAGGCTGGAAAACGCTGAATATTCCGGTTTCATCATAAAACTGCGCGTTTTCACGGTCATAGCGCAGGCAAGATATTGACCGAACTATCCGCTGGGCAGAGTCCTTCGTTTCGAAAGTCCAGGCATCGTGATCCATGCTTGCTCAGACGCGACAGAGCATTGTGCCCTGACCATCTATCGGTCAACCTGACTCCCATCCCGTGTCTCTCCGGTTTGTGATCGGTGACGCCCCGGCAGCCATATGGCTGCAACCAGTGCAATCACGCACGCAGCCACTGCAAAAAGGAAGGTCTCTCCCACCACCTGCGCGGCTACATTGATCAGAAACATCCGCGCCCGATCAAAGTCTGCCAGCAATGCCGGGTCCGCAGCGCGTCGCAGCGCATCCTGTCGCTGCACGCCCCACAGTGTCAACGTTGAAACGCCTGCCGTCATTCCGATCAGTCGCAGAATGATGACCAGCGCCGACGCCGCGCCACGCCGGTCGGGTCCGGCAGCCGCGATGATCGTCGAAGCGGTTGGCGCAAGCGCCATGCCTACGCCGCACCCCGCCAGCGTCAACCCCCCGACCATCGTCCAGTAATCGGTGTCGGATTGCCAGCGACTCATCACCAGGTAGCCGACCATCGCCACCCCCAGCCCGATCAGCGCCGGGAGGCGTTCGCCGAACCGTCCCGCCAGGCGACCGCCGGGCCATGCCAGCAGCGCCAGCGCCAGCGTCAGCGCCGAAAGCACCAGACCGGTCTCCCATGCGCCTCGCCGCAGGATGTCGGGGTCAGTCGGGTAGAGCAGCCCCAGGCGCGTGTTGATGAACAGGGGCACATTCGCAATCGCCAGCGCCAGCGCGAACCCGATCAGCACATTCATGATTGACGCCGCAACAGTGCCGCGCTGCTGGAACAGCGCCAGGTCTAGCAGGGGGTCACGCGCGCGACGTTCGACCCAGATGAACGCTGCAAGGACGACAAGGGATGCCAGCGTCAGCGGCAAAGCATAGGGCGGCGGTCCGGAGCGTTCGCCGTAGAAATCGGTCTGTCCCAGTTCTGCGCCTGCGCCCATTCCGATGTTGAACGCAGTTAGACTGATCGAGATCAGCACCGCGCCGCGCCAGTCGAAACTGCCCGATGCACGGGTGATTACTACGCGCCGCAGCGCCAGCCAGGTCAATGCCAGGGCAATTATGCCGAATGGGACATTGATCCAGAACAGCAGGCGCCAGTCATCGAACAGGCGCATAAGCGCGCCGCCATACACATGCCCGACCATCCAACCGGCAGTATCGACGGCGGCAATAATCCCTAGTGCTGCCGGGCGGCGCTCTGGCGGGAAGAGATCGCTGACAAGCGCCATCGAGATCGGCACCAGCGCCCCAGCGCCCAGCGCCTGCACCACCCGACCCAGAACGACCTCTTCGAGCGCGGGTGCGGCAGCAACCACAACCGAACCGAGGATAAAGATGGTCAGACAGATCAGGTAGGCGATGCGTCGTCCATATAGGTCGGACAGGCGACCAGTAAAGGTCATGCTGATGGTATATGCCAGCAGGTAGCCGGTAATCACCCACGAGGCGCGATGGAGTTCGGTGTCGATCGAAACACTCAGATCGACCATGATCTTCGGCAGCACCGCAGTCACGATCGTCAGATCGACGGCGCCAACGAAGACAGCGGCGCACACCAGGGCAAGCGCCGTCGATGGGCGTTGGAGCCACGCCATCGCGCCGCGATCCTGTGTCGTCTGTGCCGAACCAATCGCAGTTGGCTTCTGTTCGAGCACCAAGGAATCACCTTTCACGAACGATATTCATCCCGAAAGACGGTTCAACACTCGATCGGCGGGCGCACATCGACTGGCTGGTCATAGGCGCTGAACACCAGCGTCCAGGTGGTTGGCTCTGGCGCATTGGGCGCCTGATCGACCAGGACAATTTTTGCCAGGCGCAGCGTCTCCCGATCCGCCCAGATGTCGGCGGTGACCGGAGCAGCGCCGATCAATCCGCCGCTGATGTCCGCCATGCGTGCGCCGGGAATCGTGCCGCGCAGGTGGTACGTCAGGCGATCGTCGAGAGTTTCTTCACCAACGAGGGTGATATTTTCGATGCCATCCTGAAGCAGGCGTTCAATCCCCTTTTGCGGGTCGAACAGCACTGCGGCATCGAACGCCTGCCCTGGCGTCAGGCACTGCCAGGCGCGGGTCAATGGATTGGTAGCGTACTGTTTCCCTGCCAGCGAGACGGTTCGCACTTCTGCAAGACCGGCTGCGCTGCGCAGTTTCAGCGTCGCCAGCACCCCGTCCGGTCGGCGGAGCGCGCCGTCGATAGCCGTAATGACGAACACCCGCGACGGATCGGTGTACACCGGTTGCCCGGTGACGGTGATCGAAAATGCCAGGCTCTGCGCTGCACTTGTCGCCTGTCCCGCACGCGCACTGATCTCCGCTGGCGTCGGGGTGGGCGTTGGGGTGACGACCGGCGCCGCCGGACCGCACCCGACGACGATCATCGCCATAATCGCGGATAACGCCGCGCGTAACCACTGCGACATCTGTTGACTCCTTGATGGTATCTGTGTCTATGCGCTTTCATTATACGAGATGCAGTATCAGCAACACCTCGTCCTCCTCAGCGCATCCCAGTTTCCGATAGAACGCACGCGCCACCGGGTTGTCGCGTCCGGTCAGGATGCGCAACTCATTCGCGCCAGCCGCGCGCGCCAGACCCTGAGCGTGTGCCACCAGTGCAGATGCAATGCCACGACGCCGGAAGGGTTCCCGCACGAACAGTTCGGTCAGTTCTGCATACAGCGTATCGTAGTACAGCCAGGGGATCAATCGCAGGTAGGCGAAACCGACCGCCGTACCATCGATACTTGCGATCAACGCACGTTCAACATCGTAGCAGCGGAGCATCTGTTCCGCCATGCGTTCCGGCGTCATCTGCACGCCATCGAAGTCCGCGTTCAGATTGGCAAGAATGTGTGCATTCGCCAGTGTTGCGACCCGAATATCCATAATATGACATTGCTGCAAAAACGCACCGCCGAGACGCCGAGGGCACAGAGAAACCTACAAACGAACCATGATGGATGCATGGCGCAGCATGCGTGTGCGTGACTCGCTATGGAATCCGCCTCTGCGAACGCTGCGCCTCGGCGGTGACATGCCCTTTTTGCAGTGGACTCATGGTATGCTTATCGTTGTCCGTTCTGATTGCATTATACCTGCTATCCCTGTATGCATGTCATTGTCCTTGGTGCAGGCGCTTCCGGTCTTGCCGCAGCCCGTCGTCTTCACGATGCAGGCGTAACGGTGCAGGTGATCGAAGCACGGCAGCGCATCGGCGGCAGGATCTGGACTGACTACACCTTTGCGCCATTTCCCGTCGAACACGGCGCTGAATTCATCCACGGTGAATACACCGTTACCCGCGCGCTAGTGACAGCTGCCGGTCTGGAGGCGATCCCGGTTGATCGTTACGGACGGTTGCGCTGGAGCGATGGCGGATCGGCGCGCGCCCTCGATGCGCTGCCACCGCACCGTCGTGACCTGATTGGCGCGTTGTTTCGCGCATTCGACCGGTTGCGTGATGTTCCACACGATGTGCCGGATCGTTCACTGGCGCACTACTTGCGTGAGTGCGGCTTCGACGAAGAGGCGCTCACGGTAGCGGATGTATTGCTTGCGCAGACGTGCTGCGCTTCCGTCGAAACATTGAGTTGCGTCGATCTCTCGCGTGAACTGCGCGTCGATCACGGCAGGCGCGAGTATCGCGTGCGCGAGGGGTATGCTGCACTGCTCGAGTGGTACGCGCGTGGTCTCGACATTTGTACCGGCACGATGGTGCACCTGGTGCGTCACACGTCCAGCGGTGTGACTGTCGAAACCGATGCGGGTATCTTCCACGGCGACCGGTGCATTGTCACCATTCCGGTTGCCGTATTGCAGCGTGGTCTTCCGCAGTTCGATCCGCCGCTCAGCGCCCGGAAGCGCCAGGCGATCAACGCATTGCGCATCGAACCGGCGACCAAACTGTTCTATCGGTTCGACGAACCGGTATGGGATGCCGACCTGACGTTCATGGCGCACAAAGGTCTATCGGCGCGCTGGTGGACTGCCGCGCATACCACCCACGATGCCGCAGTGATTGTCGCCTATGCAACCGCAGCGCGCACCCGTGCGCTCGATGCTCTCGACGACGATGAAGCGCTGGCTGCAGGTCTGGAAGAGTTGCAAATCCTGCTGGGGCGGCGCGATCTGGCGCAGCGGCAGCGCGCTGCGCGGCGAGTCGCGTGGGGTGCCGACCCCTTCGCATATGGCGGATATGCGCACGTTCCGCCCGGTGCAGCGGATGCGCGCATCGTGCTGGCGGCGCCGGAGGGTGCTACGCTCTTCTTCGCAGGCGAGGCAACCGCATACGACAGCAACCCGCAAACGGTGCATGGCGCCATCGAAAGTGGGTGGCGCGCCGCTGATGAGGTGGGCAGATGATAAGGACAATCTTGCTCTGAGTGTGTGTCCTGCAGGCGTGTCGTGTCCGGCGACGAGTTCGGTTCCCGCAGAGGTTGCTACACGTTGACTGAATTTCCGTTTGCGATGACACGTTCACGGTAATACTCCAATCGAGCGCTCTTTCCATCCACAACGCATCAGGATCGGGTATACTTCAGTAGAAGATTTTGGTGATACAGTGGATAGAAGCCCGGAGGGTTTCTCTCCGGGCTTTGTTGTCATAGCGACAAGAAAGGTCATAAGAAGAGGTGAGTGATGAACCAGGGACAGGAAGGAAGGGCGTTTCAGAACCCTGATGCGCGTGGACGTTCGGTATCGGTTCTGATTGTGTTGAGTTTGATCGTGGTGATCGGGATTTTTCTTGGAAGCAGTTCGGTCACGACCATCGAGGCGGGAACGCGCGGTGTGCTGAAGACGTTCGGTGAAATCACGGGTGTGCTCGAAGAGGGGTTGCATTTCCGTATGCCGTTTATCACGTCGGTGACAATTGTTGAGGTGCGCACCCAGCGCTATGAGTCGAACTCAAGCGCCGCTTCGCGCGACTTGCAGACGGTGACGACCCAGGTGGTCATCAACTATCGCCCCGATGCAGGTCAGGTGGACCGTCTGGTTCGGGAGATCGGCGTCGATTATGAGCGGCGGGTCGTCGATCCGGCGATCCAGGAATCGATCAAGGCGGCAACGGCGCGTTTTACGGCAGAAGAGTTGATTACCCGTCGTCCTGAAGTTTCGGAGTTGATCCAGCGCGGCTTAAGCGAGCGGTTGACACCGCGTGGTGTGATTGTCGAGAGCGTTTCGATCACCGATTTCAACTTCAGCCCGGAGTTTGCGCGCGCAATCGAGGCGAAGCAGGTTGCCGAGCAGGATGCGTTGCGTGCGGCGCGTGAACTGGAGCGGGCGCGGATCGAGGCGCAGCAGCAGGTTGCGCGCGCGGAAGCCGAAGCGAAGGCGCGCCTGGAAATTGCGCGCGCGGAAGCCGAAGCGTTGCGTTTACAGCGCGAGGTGATTTCGGCGGAACTGCTGCAACTGCGCTTCATCGAGCGCTGGGATGGGGTGATGCCACGGTTTGTCGGCGGCGAAAACAGTCTGCTGCCAATGCTCAGCATTCCTTCGAGCGAGGTGCTGGGCAGTCAGGCGCCAGCGCCACAGCGCGCACCAGCGGAGGCGCCCGCGCCCGCGCCAGCAAACGAACAACCAGCAACGTCGCCGTAGGGGTGGAAACGAACTGATCCGGAATACCAGCAGGGACGCGGCTTGCCGCGTCCTTTGCATTTCTTTGTCGAGAGAAAAACGAGGCGGCGTGATCACATTCGCTACTATGCCCGGACGCTGCGAATGCCGCCGTTCAGCACAATGCGCAGCGCGGCACGAATATCGGGTGAAACGTGGTCGGCGATGCCATCGGCGGTGTGCGTACCCTGCTCATCGATCAGGATGGTGCGCATGCCAAGTTCACGCGCTGGTGGCAGGTTTTGCGGCATGTCTTCGATCAGGAGCGTTTCGCCTGCGGCGACTCCGAGCGCATCAAGCGCGCGGGTGTAGGCGGTCAGTTTCGGTTTGGGCTGAAACTCAAAGAAGCGAATATCGAAAATCAGGGGGAAGTGCCGCGCAACGCCGAGTGTGCGCAGCACTCGCGCTGCATGTTCGGCAGGCGAGTTGGTGAAGATTGCACGCTGAAGATCGAGTTGTTCCAGCAGAGCGTCGAGTTCCGGATCACGCTTCAAGAACGTTTCCAGCTGAATGTCATGAATGACGCGCAGATAATCTTCGGCATCGATATGGTACTCGTGCTGTAATCCGGCAAGGGTCGTACCGTACCGTTTGAACCAGGAATCGCGCAGGATGGGCGCTTCTTCGAGGGCGCAACCGGTGACGCGCTGAACATACGCGTTCATCCGCTCGTCGAGAGCATGTTGAACGCCTGCGGAACGCGGGTAGAGCGTGCTGTCGAGATCAAATAAAATTGCCGCAAGCGTCATGGTGCGTCTTTTCTGTTGCCCTTCTATCTGCCACGATCTCTACCGGAAATGATGGGCACGTGTGTTGCTGGTAATGATCCCTAAGAATTATAGCAGCCCTCACATTTGAATAAATAATCCGGTATAGCCCGCACAGGCAGGCTTCGCCTCGCATAGCCGATACTCACTCGAATGCCATCATTGCATCGTGCATGTGCTGCTGGAAGGCGCGTTGCAGGATGCCGGCATCGATGGCGCCGTGACGCGGCAGGATTTCGCCGAGCGGTTCATGGGCGCCGGATGCGTGCAGACGGATCTGTTTGAGCGGGGCGCGGCTAATCAGGGGTAACGTACTTCCAGACGATTACTCTCCCAGCGTGCGCGGCACAGCGCCGTTCACCGCACGGAGGCGGCTTTGCAACGTCAGAGCGCGCGCCAGCGTTTCTGGCGCTACCTTGCTGCGCCGCACCAGCAGGTCACCCATGAGTAGTGAGCGTCCAAGGCGACGGAGACGATCCTGCTCTTCCGGCACAACTTCCAGATCGGCGTCGCAGATGGCGCGCAGCGCGCAGAATGGCGCCGATCGGCTGTGAAGCGTCCTGATGGCGAAAGACGCGCGGCTTGTAACGTTCCAGCACACGGCGGGCTTTCGCTTCGCGCAGTTCTTCCGCTGCGTGTGCGTCGTCTGGATGCAGCACGATATAGTGTTCGAGGCGGGCGATCTGCAGGTTCTGGTCATCGGAGTCGACGGCGCACGCCCGTTCCAGACAGTCCAGGCGTTGCCACGGTTCATGCACCAGATGCGCTATCGCGATCCATGCGTCGGTGCAGCGATGACCTCCGGCGAGATGATCGCGCAGTCGGATGAGGTCATACCGATGCCGCTGGACGAATGGGGCATGGTCGGGAACATTCATGGTTCATTGCGACTTCGTGGTTTCTGCGCGACATTGAATGCTGCACGTGCATCATGGCATTTTTGGCAAGCGGGTCGATGCTGTTGACTTTTGGTTATGCACACTAAAACCGGATCGTAACCTGTGCAAACGTGCATGTGGCTGATTACGATCCGGTATCGCATGAGTGGGCATCGTACACAAGGCGTGTTCCTTAATAGCTGTGGGGCTGATGCCCTCGACCATCCAGAGCGAAGCCCGCCTGCGGGCGACGTTGCTCGTGCGGGCTGAAGCCCTCCCTGAGCGCGTGGAAGCCCCTGCGGGGCTGGCGCGTTCGTCACCTGCCACGCGCCGAACGTGCGCCGGGTTAATCTAGCCCGCGGGGCTTGTCCGAACTCAGGCAGGCTTCAGCCTGTCTGAGGCTGACATCCGGGCTGCAGCGGAGGGGATCCTCCTCACCATCCGCGCTTATCCGTCATATCCGCGCCAATCCATGTTCTATTCCGGCTCTCCGAGCGGATTGCGGTCTTGACATCCGTTTGACGCCGTGCCATGATGGTGCGGTGTCTGGAATTGGACGCATCGGCGGGCGCCTATGACCGATTTTGTTGAACTGTTGCGCGGCGCGCGCGGTTATGCTGGTCAAATTGCGCATATCGAACGTCTCCCTGCGCGCGCTGCGCGCTTTGCGGAACCTTCCGCGCCGCTGCCGCAACCGCTTGCTGCCGCGCTTGCTGCACGCGGGATTTCCCGCCTCTATACCCACCAGGCAGCTGCGCTCGATACAGCGCGCGCCGGTTATCATATCGGCATCGTGACAGCGACGGCATCGGGGAAGACCCTCTGCTATCAGTTGCCGACCATTGAGGCAGCGATCACCGATCACACTGCCCGTGCGCTCTTCCTCTTCCCCACCAAAGCGCTCGCCGCCGACCAGTTGCGCGCGTTGAACAGTCTGCTTGCGACGCTCAAAGCCGCGGGCGGTCCGGCGCTTACGGCTGCAACCCTGGACGGCGATACGCCTCGCCCGGCACGCGACCGTCTGCGCGCTGGGGCGCATGTCATTCTGTCGAACCCCGATCTGCTCCATCGCACGCTATTGCCCGATCACGCGCGCTGGCGGGGAGTCCTGGTGCGGTTGCGCTACGTCGTGCTGGATGAGGCGCACGTCTATCGGGGCGTATTCGGCACCCACGTTGCGCTCATTCTGCGGCGGTTGCGGCGGTTGTGCGCCCATTACGGCAGTGCGCCGCAGTTCATCTGCTGTTCGGCGACCAGCGCCAACCCGCAGCAGCACCTGGCGGCGCTGGTCGGTGATGAGGTGCGGGTGATCGACGACGATGGCGCACCACAGGGGGAACGCACCTTCCTGTTCTGGAATCCGCCGCTGACCGACCGGCAACGCGGCATTGCCTGGATGTCAGAACAGGGACAACGACGCAGCACCAACGTCGAAACTGCCAGCCTGCTGGCGTTGCTGGTTCGTGCTGGCGTCAAGACGCTGGCATTCGCCCGAACCCGGCGCAGCGCGGAGCTGGTGCTGCGCTATGCGCGTGAGGCGCTGGAAAACCAGCCCCGGTCGGAAGACGCGACAGAAAAGCGCCAATCGGACGTTGGGCACATTGCCGCCTATCGCGCGGGATACACCGTCGAGGAGCGTCGTCGTCTGGAGCAGGCGTTTGCCGCCGGTGATCTGCGGGGTCTGGTATCGACCAACGCCCTTGAACTGGGGGTCGATATTGGGGGTGTGGATGCTGTCGTTATGGGCGGTTTTCCGGGAACAATTGCCAGCGCCTGGCAGCAGGCAGGGCGCGCTGGGCGCTCGCAGGGGCAGAGTCTGGCGGCGCTTGTGGCGCAGGACGACCCGCTCGACCAGTTTTACATGCGGCATCCGGCGGAGTTCTTCAGCCGCCCCCACGAATATGCGCGCGTTGCGCTGGACAACCCATATATTCTGCGTGACCAGGTGCGCTGCGCTGCCGCCGAACTCCCGCTGCACGACGCCGATGATCTCTGGTTTGGCGCAACCTTCGCAAAATTGCGTGACTGGTTGCTCCGGCGCGGTGAATTAGCCGCACTGCCCGACGGTCGATTCGCGTATGCTGGCGATCCCCGACCGGCCGCTGGGGTCAACATTCGCAGCGCCGATGGAGACTCGATTGACCTGATCGATATTGATACTGATCGTCGGATCGAGCAGATTGCCGCCACCCGCGCACCGTTCGAGGTCTTTCCCGGCGCCGTCTACATGCACCAGGGCGATACCTATATCGTCGTTGAGTTGACCCCGCGCCGGGCGCTGGCGCGACGGGCACGGGTTGAGTATTATACCCAGACCCTGGACGAAACTGACATCACCGTCGAGCAGGTGCGTCGGCAGTGCAATGTTGGACCGGCGACCCTCTTTCTCGGCGTTGTTGAAGTAACGCGCCGTGTGGTTGGCTACCGGCGCAAGCAGCACTATACCGACGAGGTGCTCAGCGAGCATGGCCTGACGATGCCGCCGCAAACATTTCGCACCATCGCAGTGTGGTGGACAGTCCCCGATCCAATCTGTCGGCAGGTCGAGCAGGCGTGCGATGGAGTGATCGATGCGCTGCACGCGATGGAGCACGCAGCAATCGGGTTGTTGCCGCTCTTTGCTCAATGTGACCGTGGTGATATTGGCGGGCTATCGACCGATGTTCACCCGGATACCGGCGCAGCAACGATCTTTGTGTACGACGGCGTACCGGGCGGTGTGGGAATTGCAGAGGTGGGGTACGAACAGGCAGCGCAGTGGTGGGAGCAGACGTGGCGGTTGCTGATTGACTGTCCGTGCAGTGACGGTTGCCCGGCGTGCATTCAGTCGCCGAAGTGCGGCAACGCCAATCAACACCTGTCGAAGATTGGGGCGGCGACCCTCGCAGCGCTGCTGACGGGACATACGCCGCCAGCAAGGAGCGCGTTCGGTGGACGCGGGAAGGGATCGGCGCTGATCGAAGAACTGAAACAGCAACTGGCGCGCGCGAAAACCGAACCTCCAGGGGTGCGTCGCACAGCCATGCTGGTCGCGTTGCGCTATCGGATTGCCACCGGGCGCGCAGCCATCAGCGATGATGCTGGCAGATCAGCGCTGGCTGCCATTGAAGCCGAAGCGAATGCGCTGTATCGAGGGTAGGGGAGAGGCGAGAGGGTCATCGTTGGAGTTCGCGTTGCGCGGTGGTCAGCATGAGCACGCCGTCGGCGTAAACGCCTCGGCTCGATTTGCGAAGACCATCTCCGTGGCCTCATGAGCCGCCGTGCAAACTTGTAACAGTTCTCGCAAAGGTTGAACCTGATGCTGGGAGCGTGGGCGTCCGCGCCCGCACGCGGCGAAGGCGGGATGACCGAACCACGTGCGATTGCGATCTGGGTGCGCGGGCGTCCCTGCCCGCGCGCGGAAACTGCGGGCTATGAAGATTGAGCATTTATAGCAGTTATAGCAGTTCTCACGAAGGTTGAACTGATGGACAAGGTTGAACGCTCCTGGGAATAGTGCACCCCACGCAATGACCGAAATGAATTTCGAACAACGAGATCAGCAATCCGACATCGTCCGTCGTCGAGCGTGATGTGGGCTAATGGAGATTGGGAATTTAAAATGCTCAATCTTCATAACAAGAAGAGAGCGAAGACGACATATCCGCCTTCGCTCGCAGAGTAGCAGGGTGAGATTCTTCCGGCTATGCACCGAATGTCGATGTGGGAAACCATTCCGCCGCTGGTTCGACCGTATCCGCCGGGCGTGGACCGGTATCTGTCCATCCTTCCTGATTTTCCAGGGTCATCACTGCTTTGACCTCCATATCATGGGTGCAGAGGATCTGGCAGGAGAGGCGGTACTCGCCGAGGAGTCCGCGCTCTTTGAGTTTCTCGTACTCGGCAGCAGTCATCGTATCGGGTTCACCGGAGACGAATATCACCCGGCATGTTGTGCAGCGCGCCTTACCGCCGCACCGATGACCAATGTGGATGCCCATGTCCTCGATAGCGTTGACCAATCGCTTGTCTGCGCTCCATTCAGCCGTTTTGCCTGCAACTGTCAGTCTGGGCATACGCTCGTGCTCCTCTGTGCTGTTTCAGTATGACGCAATCAATCATTGTACACTACGTTTACGAATGGCTGCTAGCATCAGACGTATCCCGGCTACAAGACTGATCGTTCCGGTGAGTACGACTATGCCGCCCATCGCCAGCATCTGGTTGACGGTGAGTTCGGATCGCGGCAGATACCAAAGCCAGTGGTCGACCAGATGCTGGTTCGGCGGATCATAGTACCAGGCCCAGCGCGGACGTGGAAGCGTCGGCAGCGGTGCCACAGCCGTATCGACAAGTGTAAGTGCGGCGCCATCACCAGACTGTCCACGCAATGCGACGATTGCCGGACCCAGGGGATCATTGCGGTCACTGAAGCCTGTCTCAAAAGGATTCCACGTTTGCGCAACAATCTCCAGACGGGTACGACCAGGCGGTATGAGCCAGTGGTAGGTTCGCTGCTGACCGGTTGGCAACAACCCCTGATCACGTTCGTTTAATCGAAGGCGCAATTGACTGGACGGCGCTTTGTCGGGTCGTCGGTCATCGAGAACCAGCGTGATTCGCGTTTCACGACGTACCACACAGGATACCTTCCCACTCGATCCAGTGCGTCGCGGCAGCGCCTGGTTATCGTTGGACTCACTCGCATACAAACCGTCGCCTAGCCGACAGAAGGGTGGTAGCACGCTGTAACGCGCCCATCGTTCGATCAACAGGCGCCAGTGCCCGACCAGTGGGGAGCCAGAGAAAGTATAGACACTGGTGTGGAAGGGGGTAGAAACTGCATATGTGTCAAAGTTGAGCAGAACGCCGCCAAGATTGCCGACGAATCCTGCACCACCCAGCACGAGCGCAGGAGTTAACAGACGCAGCCCTAAGCGTTGCATAGGTGTCAAGATGCCAAGACCGGCAGCCAGAACCATAACTGGCGCCACGACTGGCAGCAGGAAGCGTGGTCCCCAGACGCCGCCGCCGGGCCACTGACCCCAGCGCGCGTAGAGCAGCAGGTGCGACAGAAAAAGCCCCGCTATCACCAGGACTATGGTTCGTTCACCACGCCGCCACAGAGCGAAACCGCCGGGAAAAGCCAGCAGGAGAGGCGGAGCATACAGGAACACACTTTTGCCCGGACTGAGGAGCAACCCAAACAGACCTTCGGCGAGCGGCGTCGTGAACTGAAACGCTTCGCTTCCATAACCGGACGCAAGCAGCGTTTCGAAGCGCGCCAGATTGTACCATCCGGCAAGTGCAAAACCGGGAAGCAAACCAGCGATCCAGATAATCAAGCCGCTCAGTACGTATGCCAGCATCTGCCGGCGTTGACAAGGAGCGCTTTTTGTTTGATCAGTTGGTTTTGTTGACCAGGTTTTCAGTGTTTCCCAAAGCACGTAGAGACCGATGACCGGGAGCGCGATAGCGGCAGCAATCCGGGTTGCTGGCAGCAGTCCTGCCAGAAGCCCTGATAGAAACAGCATCCTGTACTGCGCGCCGAGGGAATTGACGCGAAAGGCGCTCCAGGCGCGTTCGGTTGCGCCAAGGATCAAGAGGGCGGCCAGCGGCTCAGAAAAGAACGTTCGGGCATACGTCCAGGCGAATGTCGCCAGACCGTAGAGGAGCGCCAGCATCAGCGCCCATTCGTCGGTTGCACCGAGCCGCTGAGTCCATTCAACCAGAATGGCGCATGTGGCTGCCGTCAGCAGGCTGTTGAGCATCATCACCGCGAAGCGAGACGCATAGTCAGCTTGCAGACCGGACGGTGCGATCAGCGTACCCAAGAAATGGAGCGGGATTGCCAGCAGGGAAGGAAGGACGCCGTAGGGTGAATAGACTCTGCCGTCGTGTCCTGAACGCAGCGCAGATACCGGCGCACCATCTTCGACGACAACTGCCACATCACCGCGTTCGATCAGTCCGCGGGTAACAGCAAGCATCGTTTCTTCGTCGGACGAGTAGGTATGCCCGCTCATCGTGAGCAGGTAAAAACCGCTCAGGATCAGAAAAACAGCCATCGGTAGACGCATCGCCCGAGTCTGCTCCGCAAAAACTCACCGTCGAGACACCCGTCACGTGGAGGTTTCCATCAATCGTTCACTGTGTCCGCTGCGGCTCTGTGGTGAAGTGACCCTTTCGCTCTGAATTGCATCACGGATATTGAGACCGTGTGGTGTCATTTTATACGGTATTCTGTTAAGACCTGGCAACCCGACGATAAACAGGCGCTTCGTTGCATCCACGCCCTTCTTGTGAATGGTATACTATGCAGCGTTGTGTGAAGAAGCGTTCAACGTTCTGAAAGGAACGCCATGCTGCGAGGTTTCCGAGTTTTCGTCCTGCTCGCACTCGTGACCGTTGTCAGCGCGTGCGGCAGATATGATTTCCGGGGCGTCACGCTCGACCCGCCGAAAGAAGCGCCTGATTTTACCCTGACCGACTTTGACGGCAAGCCGTTTCGCCTGAGCGAACACCGCGGCAAAATTGTCATTCTCTTCTTTGGGTTCACTAACTGCCCTGATATGTGCCCGGCTGCCCTTTCCGATATGGCGGCAGCACGCCGCAAACTCGGCGCCGATGCAGAAAAGGTGCAGGGTGTCTTTGTTTCGCTTGACCCGGACCGCGATACGCCGGAACGCCTGAAACGGTATGTAACCGCTTTCGATCCGACGTTTATCGGATTGCGTGGCAGTGAGTCGGAACTCAGCCCGGTGATGCAGGATTATGGCGTGACCTCGATCCGCCGCGAACTGCCCGGCTCGGCGCTCAAGTACACCATTGATCACTCAACCTTCATCTATGTAATTGACGCTGCCGGGCGCTGGCGATTACTGTTTACCCATGGCATGCCAGTTGATGATATTGTCAGCGACCTGCGCTACCTAGTGCGGCAGGGAGGCGCCTGAGCAATGTGGTCGGCGCATCGTACAGCGTTGCTGATCCTGGCGCTCCTCGCGGTCGGCATCGCAGGCACGGGCGTCTGGTACGAGTATCAGCGTCGCAATGCTGACCGCTACCTGGTCTTCACCGCGCCTCCGGGCAGCGTGGCGCGTCTGGCGTCTGGTGAGCAACTCGACATTCTGCCGCAGACAATCGAACTGTCGCTCCGGGGGAAGGATACGCTCGTCATTCGCAACGAGGATGTGCAGCCGATCCAGGTGGGACCGTTCAAAATCGATCCTGGTCAGCAGTTCGAGCAGCGCTACTATAATCCTGGAGTCTACGAACTGATCTGTACGCTGCATCAGTCGCAGCGTCTCCGCATCGTTGTGTCACGGGAATAAGTCAGGAGACGACGTGGACGACAATCTCTACCGCCAGCGTGCGGCAGAACACGCACTTGGGTATGTCGAGAGTGGGATGACGATCGGACTGGGAACCGGCTCGACTGCCACATTCATGCTGCACGGGCTTGCAGCGCGTCTGGCTGATGGTCGCCTGCAGCGGGTCACCGGTGTGCCCACATCAGAGGTGACGGCAGCGCTGGCGCGCGAACTTGGTATCCCACTAACAACGCTGGATCGTCAGCCACACCTCGATCTGGCGCTGGATGGCGCTGATGAAATCGATCCGCAACTGAGGCTCATCAAAGGTCTGGGTGGAGCGATGCTGCGTGAGAAAATCGTGGCGGCTTCCGCAGCGCGCTTCGTAGTGATGGCAGCTGCCAGTAAATGTGTCGAACGGCTGGGAGAGCGCTCGCCGCTCCCGGTTGAAGTTGTTGCTTTTGGGTTGCCGCTCTGTGTGCGTCGTCTGAGGGCGCTCGGCGGCGTGCCAGCGCTGCGCCGTGACCGCAATGGTGCGCCATTTGTGACCGATGAGGGAAACCTGATCCTCGACTGCAATTTTGGCATTATTGCCGATCCGGAAGCACTCGCAGCGTCTATCTGCGCTATTCCGGGTGTTGTGGCGCACGGATTGTTTCTCGGTATGGTGTCACTAGCAGTGATCGCCGGTCCCGATGGGATTGTGGAGTTGCACGCGCCATCGGTGCACCAATAAAATGGTCTTTGAAGTGATTATTCGCCATAGTCCGCGCAGGCGGGCTTCGCCCTGCATAGCCGAGGGCTTATGGTCTTTGAATGAATAATCCGCTTTAGCCCGCGCAGGCGGGCTTTGCATTCCACAGCCGAGGGCTTTAGCCCGACAGCTCGTTCGGGATAGCGGATTTATGCTCAATCGCCATGAGCCCGACAGCAAGAGCGTATACCGGATTATAGCAGTCCTCAGATACATTGACCCTTGGTCGGGTCTGCCGTGGCGCGCGAGACGCCCGCTTCGCTGCGCTCCCCATCTCCGCGCCTCCGCGTGAGCCAGTCTGATGCACACAGAGACGCGGAGCACGCGGAGGGACGGCGCACACGGCGTCTGCTTTTGATAGCGGGTGCAACCCTGCCCGACAAGACCAATCTTTGTGAGAACTGCTATAAATGCTCAATCGCCATGAGCCCGACGGCACAAGGCGCATACCGGATTTATTTCTCAATCGCCATCATTTCGGTCGCCGCGTGAGGCGCGAGATGCCGTGCATCCATCAAGGTCCGTTTTCAGGGTTCTCCGTGCTCTCGGCGTCTCAGCGGTGCGTTTTTGCAGTGAAGTCAAATTTTCACGTTACAACAGCAGGCGCCCGTGGTGGGCGAAGGCGCTGCCTTCACCCACCTGACCCCTATTCCACTTCTGCAAGCACCATTCCAAGAGCAACGCTCTGCCCGACGGCGACGTTGACCTGTGTCACGCGACCAGACCGTGGAGCGCGAATTTCGTTCTCCATCTTCATTGCTTCCAACACCAGCAATGGTTGCCCGATCTCGACCAGTTCGCCAGGATTGACAAGGACGCGGGTAATCAAGCCGGGGATGGGCGCTTTGATCCGTCCATCGCCACTTGGCGGACGCGCAATCGTGGATTCCAGATCGCGTACTTCAACCTGATGCAAACCGAAGCGCGAGCGTATCCAGCGCAGATTGGGATCGATAACCAGTTCGTAGGGGCGCCCTTCCACGATGAGCCAGTCGAGAAGTTCGGAACTGCCCGTATCATGCAGCAGTACATTGACAGTCTGCCCATTGACCCGCACCGTCATCTCGCCAGTTGTGCGGGGCAACGGCGGCGTTTCGACGGTAAAGATTCGGCCATCGATAGTAACGCTCAGTTTGCTCATTGTCTTTCCCCCTACTGTGGCAACCTGCGCGAGTCTCGGTGCCATCCAGAACTGGCACGGTTGGGGAGAGCGTCAACAGTATTACTCCTCCGGCGGAGGTACGCCAGCGCAGCTGCAACTGCCAGATCGCGGAGTTGATCATCAGGAATTTCAGCACCCGGCAGAGATTGTCGGTCGAATTCTGAGTCATACGTTCCGGCAGTAAATTCGGGTGTATCTAGGATGCGCTGGATCAGCGGCAGGTTCGTTTGCACGCCGCTGATCGCAAAATCGGCAACTGCGCGGCGCAACCGTTGCAGCGCCCCTGCGCGCGTATCGTCCCAGGCGACAACCTTTGCCAATAGTGGATCATAGCGCACCGGGACATCGCAACCACCGTAGGCATAGGTATCAACGCGCACGCCTGGTCCACCCGGAAAGCGAAACCGGCGCAGGCGCCCAGGGCTAGGCAGGTAATGGTTCCAGGGATCCTCTGCATTGACGCGTGCCTGGATGGCGCATCCGCGAAGGATGACATCGTCCTGCGAAAAACCAAGTGGTTCGCCTGCAGCGATCTGGATCTGCGTGCGTACCAGGTCGATACCAGTACGCATTTCGGTGACTGGATGCTCGACCTGAATCCGCATTTTGACTTCGGTGAAGTAGAAATGTCCCTGTGCATCGAGGACGAATTCGATCGTGCAGGCATTGGAGCATCCCAGCAAACGCCCGATTGCAAGCGCCTGTCGCCAGAGATCTTCGCGCTGTGCGTCGGTTAGATACGGCGCCGGCGACTCTGCTACGACCTTGTGATAGTTGTGCTGGATCGAGCCATCGCGTTCACCCAGATGCACCAGATTGCCGTAGTGGTCGCCAACGATCTGGACTTCCAGGTAGCGTGCCGGGAGAAATGCTTCTTCCAGATAGAGCCGGTCGTCACCAAATGCAGTCAGTGCCGCCGACTGCGCATGCTGCGCAATGCTCTCCAGCTGTGTCGGCTCATACACCAGGCGCGTGCCATAGCTGCGCCCGCCACGGTACGACTTGAGCGCCAGCGGGTAGCCGAGTCGTCCGGCGGCAGCGTGCAACGCATCCCCTTCCGAAGCGCGATAGGCTTGCAATGAGTGGCGTGGCACAGCGAAACCAGCAGCACGTACAGCTTCGAGTGTGGCGATCTTATCGCGCACGCGCGCCAGCATTGCGCTGGACGGCCCGATGAACGTAATCCCGGCTTCCTCGCATGCACGCGCAAACTCATCGTGCTCGGCAAGGAAGCCGTAGCCGGGATGAATGGCGTCCGCGCCGCAGTCGCGCGCAATCTGAACCAGCGCCGAGGCATCTTGGTAGATCGCGCCCGAACTCAGACGCACGCATGCATCAGCCAGGCGCACATGGAGCGAACTGAGGTCAGTGTCGTCATAGAGCGCAACCGTGCGGATGCCCATGTCACGGCAAGTACGTATGATGCGAACGGCAATTTCGCCACGGTTGGCAACCAGAAGAGTACGAAACATGATACTACCTCTCAGGACGGCGAGACGCCGTGCTTCCGCGGCACGTGCCGCTCACGCTTCGACAGGGTGACTTCCAGCGCCTTGATCAGCACTCGCCGCGAATCGCGCGGCTCGATGACATCGTCGATCAACCCGCGCGCGGCGGCGACATATGGGTTGTTGAACCGCTCCTGGTACTCTTCGACCAGTTCTCGCCGCTTTGCCTCCGGGTCAGGCGCATTCTTTACCTCGTTACGGTACAGGATGTTGACCGCTCCTTCAGCACCCATCACCGCAAGTTCAGCGTTGGGCCAGGCGTACAACAGGTCGCCACGCAACCCTTTGCTGCTCATCACACAGTAGGCGCCACCGTAACTCTTGCGCAGAATGATCATCAGTTTGGGGACGACCGCTTCGGAATAGGCGTAGATCATCCGCGCGCCATTGCGAATGATGCCGCCGTATTCCTGATTGGTGCCGGGCAGAAAGCCGGGAACATCCTGCAATGTGATGATCGGAATATTGTATGCATCGCAAATGCGAATAAAGTGTGCTGCCTTGATTGACGCTTTAATGTCGATGCAACCGGCGAGCACCATTGGTTGGTTGGCGACGATCCCCACGACATAGCCGTTGAGTCGACCAAATCCGACGACCATATTCTGCGCCCAGAGGGCGTGTACCTCGAAGAAGCGTCCATCATCAAGAATGCTGGTAATCACCTTGCGGACATCGTAAGGTTTGGAGGGATCGACTGGAACGATCTCTTCCAGTTCCGGGCAGCGTCGCTCCGGGTCGTCCACCGGACGCACATACGGTGGGTCGTCCTGATTGTTGAGCGGCAGGTAACTGAGCAGTTCGCGCGCCATCGCCAGGCATTCCTGATCATCGCGCGCCAGGAAGTGGCTGACGCCGCTTTCCTCAGCATGCACCCGCCCTCCGCCGAGTTGCTCTTGCGTGACCTCTTCCTGCATCACTGCCCGCACGACATCAGGACCGGTGATGAACATGTAGGCGTTTTCGGTCATGAAAATGAAATCGGTCAGTGCCGGTGAATAAACTGCGCCGCCAGCGCACGGTCCCATGATCAGCGAAAGTTGCGGAATGACGCCCGACGCTTCGCAGTTTGCGTCGAAGATACGCGCATACCCGCTCAGGCTATCGACGCCCTCTTGGATCCGCGCTCCGCCGGAGTCGTTGATGGCGATGAAAGGGCAGCCGTACTTCAAAGCCATGTGCATCACCTTGACGATTTTGTTGGCATGCATTTCGCCAAGCGAGCCACCCATCACCGAGGCGTCCTGTGCTGCTACAAATGCGCGGCGACCATTGATCAATCCGAAGCCGGTTACAACGCCATCGCCATAGCGAGAACGCTTCCCACCTGGGTACACGTCGTAGCGCGGGAGCACGAGCGTGTCGATCTCCTCGAACGTGCCCGGGTCGAAGAGCAGGTCGATCCGCTCGCGCGCAGTCAGACGCCCTTTCTTGTGCTGCGCTTCAACGTCCTGCACTGTTCCGCGAGCAATCGCCTTGCGCTGGCGCAGTTTCTCGATGTATTCCTGCATACTCGTCATGGTGAAACTCCATCTCCGATCCGTTGCACTTCTACAATCGGAACGGTGACGTGGGTCGTCTGTTCGCTGTCTGCGGTCGCCAGGGTGAGCACAAACCTGCCGATCTGTCGCCACCAAACGCAGCGAACGGTTGCGTTCAGTTCAGGGGAGCACATCACCGTCACCGGCGACCATCCATCTGCCACAGGCTCTTCAGGCAGACAGACAATGCAGCGCGTGTCCACCGTCAACCCGCGACGGATCGACTTGAGGACAGCTTCCTTGGCGCTCCAGATCGCTGTCGTCAATAAAGGTTGCGCCAATGGCGGTGTTCGATGCACGCGCTCGATCTCTGCGTCGGTAAAGAAATCACTTACGAATGCGGGATGACGCTGCTCAATATATTCGATGTCGACGCCTGGACGGTACCCCGGAACGTCTGTCAGCGCACAAAAAGCATACCCGTGACTGTGGCTGATCGAGATCGCCAGCTGATTAATGAAGGCGTATCCATTTCGACTGTGCAGACGAGGTGCGCCGTCTGGATCAGTGGTGATCACGATATCGCTCAATGCGGGTCGCCGCCCGGTGATTGTCTCGATATACTGTGCTGTCAGACGCTTTGCCGTCCAGCGGCCTAGCAACCAGTCGCGGCGGCGCTTTGCGTGTTTTAGCAACTGGAAGCGCACCTGCTCGCCTATGCTGAGCATCCCTTCCGGAGCTTCAGCACAGGCGAGGGCAGGATGATCGGCGAGCGTCTGGATCAGCCAGTATACCATGGAGTAGTCCTGTGAAGCGGGGCATCAGGATCGGCGGAGAGCATACCCGACGCCCCGCATACGGTGAGATTACACATTTACCTCGCCCGGCAATCGCACCGTGCGATAGCCGCGCAGTTCGACATACACGTTGCCGTCAGTATCGACTACGTGCGCATCATACGATGATCCGTTCTCGATGGCTGTGACAAGTGCGTAGAGGCGTCGCCCTTCCGCACTCTCCGGCTGCCGGTAGATGATGACGCTCTCGATGGCGGCTGGCAGCGCCATTGCCCGGTGCGTCACCATTTCCCACATGCCAGCCGTCTGGAAGCAGAGTTCGATCAACCGCGGCGCAGTCAGCATCGGCATGTCTGGCGCGCTGTTTGGCGGTAATCCGTCCGTCATCAACGCTACTGCCTGATCGCCCACTACGCCGACGCGCTCTATCACCTGGTACGCCGGACCATGGAAGTAGACCCGGTAGATACGTTCACGGTCAATGTCGAGTGCTTCGACGGACGGCGGCGTGAAGTCGATTGTCCGTCCCTCAACCGGCGCTGTCGTGAGGTACACCTCACCAACGAAGTGGGTGTCGAAGCGCGGCGGCATATCAGGGCGCGGTTGCACCATACCGCGCAACGTCGTCTTCGCCACTAGCATTCCATGACCCGTGGGATGGATCGTCGCACTCAGATAGAGCGTGCGCGGTTGACCGCGGTGGAACTTGAACGGGCTGCTGAACTGCTCGCTGATCGAGGCGATGCAGAAGCCTGGCGTGAGGAGGGTTGCTAGTTCGGCAAACGCTTCGGTTCCCATCACGCCTGGCAGTACCGGCACTCCCTCGATCTGATGATCGTAGAGGAATGGTTGCTCCTTCGGATCAAAGGTCGTCTCCACCTCGATACCGCCGTACAGTTTGAAGGCTTTGACCGACCCGATCATCAGGCGACCGCTGGTGTCAACCTTTGACAGGTCAAGTCCGCCAGTCTCGTCGAACTCCGCCCCCAGGATACCGAGTCGCTGCCCGACGACGATTTCGCCGCGGAAGGCGCTCTGCGTCAGTTCGCGGCGGATTGTTGGAATACCGGCTTCCGGTGGCAGCATGTCGATGCCAGCCATTTCCATGATCTTCGGAATGGATCCGCGGGTTGCCATACCGATGCCGCCCCACGCAGTCCAGTCGATGGCGATGCCGCGCGTCTCCGGTCGCCACGAGCGCATGCTGCTTGTCACCTTGCAGAGCAGGTCATTGGCGGATGAGTAGTCGGACTGACCACTGTTGCCGAAGCGACCGGCGACTGAACTGAACACCACCACAGCGCCGATCGGCATACCCTTTGCCGCATTCAGGATGCTGAAGTAGCCGTCTGCTTTGATGTCGAACACCAGATCGAACTCCTTCGGCTCTTTGTCTGGCAGCGCCTTGGAGATTTCAATCCCTCCAGCGTGCAGCAGGACGTCGATCCGCCCATAGCGCTCGCGCACGTCGGCAATGACCGCAGCAACGCCGGGACCGTCGAGCAGGTTGACGCTGAAGTAGTGCGCCGTACCGCCTGCAGCCTGGACTGCCTCGATAGCGCGCAATGCCGCCTCTTCGCGCTCGATCGCCAGGATCTTGCGATCAATCATGACAGGTGTCGGTCGCTCGCCGGCTGCGCGGAAGTCGTCGATCAACTTGCGCTTGAGCGCCTCTTTGTCCTGGCGGAACAGCGCAATGTTGGGATCGTCCGGGTCTGGCTTCGGCGTCAAATCGAGCAGGTAGAAGACACCGCCCGACGCTGCTGCGAGGTCGGCAATGATAGCCGATGTGATGCCGCCAGCAGCACCAGTGACAAAGAAAACGGTATCTTTGCCGAGATACATCCCTGGGGTGCCATCGACTGCTGGGCGCTCCTCGAAGGTAACCGTGTAGCGCAAACCGTCACGGTAGCCAACTTCGACAACACCAGGATCGAAGAGGGTCTCGGCGATCAGCAGGTCTGCTGGTTCCGCTGTCTTGCGACCCGGTTCGAAGTCAACCGCCTTGACCAGAATGTTCTGCCGTTCGCGCTTGTATGACTTGGTGCATCCGACAACGGCGCCGCCGAGAGGTGCGCTGGCGCCCTCCGGTCCGTAGCCGTGCAGACCGCCGAGCCGCGTTGCCGAAACCAGGAATGTGCCGGGTCCGACAAGCGTGTCATACAGTGTGCGCAAGGTCAGGTAGAGGTTCTTGACACGCACCCGGTTATGCTCGCGCCACGCCGCCAGGTCCATGTCTTCAATTGCCGGTTCGACGTCGAGCGCTGGCAGCCAGTAGACGCCGTGGATCGGTCCTTCTGCCAGCCAGCCTTTGAGTTGCTGTTCGAGCGCTTCGGCGGATGGTGGTTCGTCGAACACCAGCGTGCCGACGCCACGCTTCTCCAGCCGGTTGAGCAACGCCTTGCCGACGCCGCCACGGTCCATCATCACAACGACGCGTGTGTTGCCGTCGAGGACAACGCCGGTTGGCTTGCACAGTTCGATAGGCGGGCGCAGCGCCGGAACGACGACGCGACGCGGAACCATATCGGCGTTCTCGACCGGAACGAGCGTCACGGTTGGTCGGGCTGTGGGTGCAGGAGTGGTCGGTGTGGAAGGATCAGCCACCGGTGCAACCGGAGTCGCTGACGCCTCTCCCGTCGGCTTGAGGTCGGGTCGGCGCTCATAGACGAAGTTGATGACGTGGCGCAGGGTCGGATAGTCGCGCAGTTTCAGGTTCTCGATCCGCTCGATGCCGAACGCTTCGCGGATAGCGGCGAAGGTTTCCGCCTGCTTGACGGTATCAACCCCCAGGTCGGCTTCCAGGTCGAGGTCGAGGTCGAGCATCTCCGTCGGATAGCCGGTCTTCTCCGCCACGACTGCCAGCACCTTCTCAGTGACAGGGTCTGCTGCAACCGCTGTTGCTGTCGCAGGGGCAGGCGTTGGTGCAGCAACCGCTGCGGGCGGAGCTGCCGGTTCAGGCGTCGGCGCAGCAGTCGGCTTGAGGTCGGGACGGCGCTCGTAGACAAAGTTGATGACGTGGCGCAGGGTCGGATAGTCGCGCAGTTTCAGGTTCTCGATCCGCTCGATGCCGAACGCCTCGCGGATGGCGGCGAAGGTTTCCGCCTGCTTGACAGTATCAACCCCTAGGTCAGCCTCCAGGTCCAAGTCGAGGTCGAGCATCTCTGTCGGATAGCCGGTCTTCTCCGCCACGACCGCCAGTACCTTCTCAGTGACCGGGTCTACTGCAACCGCTGTTGCTGTCGCAGGGACAGGCGTTGGTGCAGCAACCGCTGCGGGCGGAGCTGCCGGTTCAGGCGTCGGCGCAGCAGTCGGCTTGAGGTCGGGTCGGCGCTCGTAGACAAAGTTGATGACGTGGCGCAGGGTCGGATAGTCGCGCAGTTTCAGGTTCTCGATCCGCTCGATGCCGAACGCTTCGCGGATGGCAGCAAAGGTCTCCGCCTGCTTGACGGTATCAACCCCCAGGTCGGCTTCCAGGTCGAGGTCGAGGTCGAGCATCTCCGTCGGATAGCCGGTCTTCTCCGCCACGACCGCCAGCACACGCTCGGTCACCGGGTCGGTGACCGGCGCTGGTACTGCCGCAGGGGTGACTGGCGCCGTTACAGGTGCAGATGTTGCCGCAGGTGCGGCAACTGCCATCGCCATTGCAGGTGCAGGAGCGGGCGCTGCCGACGGCTTGAGGTCCGGTCGGCGCTCATAGACGAAGTTGATGACGTGGCGCAGGGTCGGATAGTCGCGCAGTTTCAGGTTCTCGATCCGCTCGATGCCGAACGCTTCGCGGATGGCAGCAAAGGTCTCCGCCTGCTTGACGGTATCAACCCCCAGGTCGGCTTCCAGGTCGAGGTCGAGGTCAAGCATCTCCGGCGGGTAGCCAGTCTTCTCCGCCACGACCGCCAGCACCTTCGTAGCAACCGGATCAACTGCTGGTGCTGCTGCGGGTGCGGGCTCCGGTGTCGGAGCGGGGGCAACCGCAGGCGCTGGTGCAGATGGTGCAGCAACCGCAGCAGCGGGTGCGGCGACAGTTGGCGCGGAAGATTTGAGTTCTGGTTTCTGCTTGTAAACGAAGTTAACTACATCGCGCAGGGTCGGGAAGTCACGCAGTCGCAGATTTTCGACCTGCGGGATGCCGAATGCTTCACGCACTGCAACAAACGTTTCCGCCTGCTTGACGGTATCAATCCCCAGGTCGGCTTCCAGGTCGAGATCGAGGTCAAGCATCTCCGGCGGGTAGCCGGTCTTCTCCGCCACGATCTGTAACACTTTTGCTGTCACCCCATCCATTGCGGGTGCAGCGGCAACTGGTGCAGGCGCAGGCGCAACCGTCACGGATGCAGGCGCAACCGGCGTAGGCGCAACCGGCGGTGTCGCGACTGGTTCAGGAGCCGAAGGTGGTGGTGTGACCGGCGCCGTCTCGACCGTTTTGCCGTTGATTGGAGTGGGAGCAACCGGCGCAGGCGGCTCAACTGGCTTCGGCGGGGGAGGTGGCGTGACCGGCGTGGGTTGAGGCGCGGGTGCGTACTGGATCGTGGCCAGAGCAATGGTCATACCGTCACCCGGTGCGGCCGCACGCAGCGTCGGACCCGTACCAGGCTGCCACGTACTGGGCGCAGGACGGCGCGCTGGCGCACCTTGCGCCTTAATGCGCAACACACGCTTCACTACTTCCGTTTCAGCACGATCGTACCCGCTCACCTGATCGAGCCAGTAATCGTAGCGTGCACGGTTATCGATCCGATCAATGCTTCCAGGAATGCGGCGTAGCAACGTCATCGCAATCTGCGAGCCAAAGCCAGCCGCCAGATGCAGCGCATACTGAACCGGGTAGCGTCCGCCACGGCTCAGGTTCAGCGTGCCCAGATCGGGATCGACCTCCTTATAGTTCGGAACCGGCGGCACAATGCCATGTTCAAGAATCTTGACCGCGATGACATCTTCAATGCCGACCCCCATCGGGTGTCCGGTGAAGCCTTTGGTATTGGCAACGATCACCTGATTTGCCGCCTCGCCGAACGTCCTGCGGAGTGCGACCACTTCTGCTGACGCACTACCGCCACGCGCCGGGGTATACGTCTCATGCGAGACGAAGACGAGATGCGGTGCAATCGTTCGACGGTCGATACCGAAGCGGCGTTCGGCAGCGGTCATCAGGCTATTCATCACACTGGCAATGTGCTCAACATCGAGGCGTGTGCCGTGGAAGGCACTGTTCGCCGTTTCTGTGCTGAGCACCTCGACAATGCCACGCATACCGCGTTCGCGCACCGCATCTTCGCTTTCGATCACCAGCGCACAGGCACCCATTCCCAGGATCATGCCATGGCGCCGACGGTCGAAGGGGAGCGCCGCATCTTCGACCCGGTCATCAGTCGCTGCTGCACCAGTTGCCAGGAAGCCTGCGCCAATCCATCCCAGCAGATGGTCGCTGGTCACATTGTCAGCAGCAATCACCAGCACGCGACGGCAACGCCCAGAGCGGATCCAGTCTTCTGCTATGGCAATCGCCTGGGTAGTTGCGGCGCAGGCGGCGTTGACGTGCGTGTTCGGACCTCGTGCGCCGATGTATTCAGCGAACTGGCTATGTCCCATCGCCAGAATGCGGAAGAGGAACCGCCGGTCGAAGACATACGGCTCGCGTTCCAGTAGGCTACGCAGTTCACCGATACGCCGAACGATTTCGCTTAATGTTGTGGGGTCGGTCGTTGTCTGGCGGAGCGCTTCCAGCATCTCCAGTTGTTCGCGGCGGTGTTCGTAGGTGTAGTACCGCTCGAACTCTTCTGCAACCCGATCCAGACCCGGGAACGCCGATGCAAAGATCACGCCGGTTTCATCACGCAGCGCTTCCGGTAGCATCCAGCGATCCGGCAGGTCTTTCCCAGTGGTTGTTCGGCGGTAGGTCTGCACCAGTGGAATGCCCGCTTCGCGCAGCGCATCGAGACCGGCAGCCATCGCCAGTTGGGTCGTCGAGTCGAACGCTTCGACAAGTTTAGCAGGCACACCATACTCTTCACTGAGATTGAATGATCCGGGGCGTCCGGCGAGGCGAATAACTTCATCGGGTTCGGTAAGTGTCTCAAAACTGCCGCTACCGTCCTCACTCTTGACGACGCGCGTAATATTACGCGCCAGCATCTGACGGCGGAAACGCTCCGGGATCAGGTCGATGAACTGCTCGCCGTGCAGGATGCGCAACGCATTCTGCTCGTCCATCACCGGTTTCTCGGCACCGGGCAGCCCTAGACCTGTGCCTGAGATGACGACCGACCCGGCTGGCGGCAGGTTGCGGTCGTATACCGAAGCGCCGGGTGTTGCGGGATGCACGGCTTGCGCACCCTGGAGCGCCTGTACGAGAAGTTTCCCCAGCGTCTCGATCGGTATGCCGTTAACCATGTTTGCCTCTTCGATGGTTGATCGCGCCGGTGCGCTGACAACTGGCGTGGGTGTTGGCGCGGGTGCACTGACGACCGGTGCGG
>Ga0272447_1000357_pt1 | contig 35636 bp, 34 predicted proteins | sample YNPCB0133_FD_194589 | JGI IMG/M metagenome (GOLD analysis project Ga0272447, IMG submission 194589) | Hot spring microbial mat communities from Yellowstone National Park, WY, United States - YNP-CB-013-3 | ecosystem: Environmental > Aquatic > Thermal springs > Hot (42-90C) > Sediment | place... | reverse complement strand
AACTGCTCCCACACGTTGCTAGCTGAGCGACGTTGGAGAACAGTGGTCATAAAGCCTAACTTCCTTGTGGAAGTGCGAAGATGGACAACCTAACCTTAATCCACCCGTTAAGTTCTGTCAACTCTCCTGAAAGAAGCCATGTCGCTTGCCCGCTGGATTCTAGGGATCCACACCACCACGCCCGTCTTGGGCCTAGCCCTCCTGCCGCTGGAAGGAAAGGAGGGGGAAGTCCGCAGCCAAAGTTGGTGGCTAGACCGCCAGATGGCAGCGCGGCTGCACCCGTGCCTAAAGGAGTTCTTGGCTGGCCAAGACTGGTCCCAGGTGGCGGGGATCGCTGTCGCCGTCGGGCCAGGGAGTTTTACCGGTAGCCGTTTGGGGGTGAGCGTGGCGCGGCTGGTGGGGCAGCAGCTGGGCATTCCCGTGTTTGGCTACTCGTCCTTGGCTGTTATTGCCCGCCAGGTGTGGCAGGAGCAGGGATCCCCACTCCAGCCCCTGAGGGTGGCGGTGCACATGGATGCCAAGCGGGGGGAGCGGTATGGCGGCGTGTACCGGGTAGGCCCAGGCCAGGTAGTGGCTGAAGTGGCCGATCAACTCTGGGAGGCGGTGGCTTGGCAGGCCCTTCTCCGCCAGTGGCCGCAGGCGCTAGCGGTCGATGCCGCCGATTGGGTAGAGCCGGTGCCTGTGCTGGCGCTGGCAGAGCTTGCCCGTGCTGACTTTCTTGCAGGCCTGCGCCCTCTCTGGCAGGAGGTGTTGCCTAAGTACGGACGGCAGCCGCCCATTGATCTCAGCGGGGTGAATCGGAGTACCCCCCAGGCGCGGTAAGATTGGGAAGGCTAGGCAACAGACCCCGTGCTGACATGATCTCAAGCAACGACTTGCGCCCCGGCGTCTCTGTAGAGATTGATGGCGCTCCCTACAAAGTCATCGAGTTTCTCCACGTCAAGCCAGGCAAAGGGGCGGCCTTTGTGCGCACCAAGCTCAAAAACATGCAGACCGGCAACGTTGTCGAGAAAACCTTCCGCGCCGGCGAAATGCTGCCTGCTGCCACCATCGAAAAGGTGAACATGCAGTATCTCTATGCGGAAGGAGATAACCTCGTGTTCATGGACATGGAGACCTACGAGCAGGCTGTGCTCAGTACCGCCCAGGTGGGCTCTGCCGTGAAATACCTGAAGGAAAATATGGAAGTGTCTGTTTTGCGCTGGAAGGGGCAGGTGATCGATGTGGAGCTGCCCACCAGTGTCGTCCTGGAAGTGGTGGAGACGGACCCGGGCGTAAGGGGAGACACAGCTACAGGGGGGACTAAGCCTGCCAAGCTAGAAACCGGCGCCGAGATCCAGGTGCCTTTGTTTATCAAAGTGGGAGAGCGGGTTCGAGTCGATACTCGCACGGACACCTACCTAGGCCGCGAGTGATGGCTCTTCCCCGTCGCTAGGTTGCTGTTGTGGACAGGTGACTTCCCTTGGATGTCATTAATTGGCAGGAAATTCGCCTTCTGCTGGCCGCTCTGCAAGAGAGCGATGTTAGCGAGTTAACTCTGGAGTGCAAGGATTTCCGCCTTACTCTGCGCAAAGGAATCCCTGCTGCTCCCTCCCCCTCCCTTACTGCTTCGCCCCCTTCTGCTCCTGCCGAGACTCCTCCTCCTGTGCCTGCCCCCAAATCTCCACCGAGCCACTGGGTGGAGGTAGTGTCACCCATGGTGGGAACCTTCTACAGCGCTCCTGCTCCTGGAGAAGCGGACTTTGTCCAAGTAGGTCAACGGGTAAACAAAGGCCAAACCCTGTGCATTATCGAGGCCATGAAGGTGATGAACGAGATAGAAGCAGAAACAGCAGGTGTGGTCAGGGAGATTTTGGTGAGCAACGGCCAGCCGGTGGAATTTGGCCAAGTTTTAATGCGGCTGGATCCCACCGGCTAACAGCGAAACTGGGGCAGAGATGAGGCTTTCCCCCGGAGGGATCCCTTGGCAGCTTTGCCCGGGATTAGGGTACTCTGCCATGCTTCAGCCCACGGCCCCCGAGACAGTTGAGGGGGTAAAGGTTCTGCCCCCCCACCACATTGTCGGCCAGGAGCTGGCGGCGCAGCTGCTCGCGGCGGCCCTAGAGAAGGGGCGGGTGACCTCAAGCTACTGCTTCCTAGGGCCAGAAGGGGTGGGGCGGCGCCTGATGGCCCGCTGGTTTGCTCAAGCTCTCCTGTGCGAGTCCAACACCAGGATCCCCTGCGGCCAGTGCCTTGGCTGCCATTGGCTGCTGGCGGGCACCCACCCCGATCTCCACTGGGTCAGCCCCACCTATCTCCATCAGGGTCGCCTAATCCCAGCAGATGCCCCCGAGGCGCAAGCTCTGCAGCGGCGATCCCCGCCGCAAATTCGCCTGGAACAGGTGCAGGAAGTGTCGCGCTTCTGTGCCCGTAGGCCAATGCGCGCCCGCCGTTCGCTGGTGGTGCTGGAGGGAGCGGAAACCCTAGCCGAAAGTGCAGCCAATGCCCTGCTGAAAACCCTGGAGGAGCCTGGGCCGGCCCACATCGTTCTCATCGCACCCCAGGCGGCCTCCCTGCTGCCGACGCTGTTGTCCCGCTGCCAGACGGTGCCTTTCCGCCGCCTCAGCTCGGCCGAGATGGAGCAAGTGTTGGCTGCTTTGGGCTGCCCGGAGCTGCCCGGGATCCCTCGCTCAGAGCTCATTGCCCTGGCCCAAGGCAGCCCTGGACGGGCGCTGGCCGCCCATCAGCATCTGCAGAGCCTTCCGCCGTCGCTGCTACAGGATCTAAGGCGCTGGCCCCCCTCGCTGCGAGAGGCGCTGGAGCTAGCTAGGGCAGTAGCTGCTCTCGATTTGCCGGCGCAGCTGTGGCTGATTGACTACTTGCAGCAGCATTTCTGGGCGCAGGGATCCCGCCAGGCCATCTGGCAGTTGGAGCAAATTCGCCGCCAGCTTTTGCACTTTGTGCAGCCGCGCCTTGCTTGGGAGGTCAACCTGGCTAGCCTAAGCCGCACGGCTGTCGCGAAGGGGGACTAGAAGAAAGCCCTGTGGCAAAGTGAAAAAGAGCGTTCAAGACCTGCCTATGCCTGCCTGGCTTTTGGCTTTCCTTGCGGCCCTTGGAGGCTACTTGCTGGGATCCATCCCCACCGGCTACTGGGTGGGCCGCTGGTGGGGCGGGATCGACCTCCGCCAAGCGGGCTCCGGCTCGACGGGGGCAACCAACGTGTTGCGGACGCTGGGCAAAGGGCCGGCGCTGCTGGTGCTGCTGGTGGATGCCGCCAAGGGGGCTGCAGCGGTGGCGCTGGGATTAGCTCTGGGGTCGCCGTGGTGGGTGGCCGTGGCTGCCCTGGGGGCAGTGGTTGGCCACAGCCGCTCCTGCTGGCTGGGCTTCAAGGGCGGCAAGTCGGTGGCCACTAGCCTAGGGATCCTGTTGGCCATGGCTTGGCCAGTGGCCCTGGCTACCTTTGGCGTCTGGCTGGTGGGGATTGCCCTCACCCGCATCGTCTCCTTCAGCTCCCTGCTGGCAGCAGTGGCGGCTCCGCTGCTGATGTGGGCAACGGCTCAGCCCCTGCCCTATAGGGTGTTTGCCCTGGCGGGCGGGATCTATGTAATCGGCGCCCATCGGCGCAACATCGAGCGCCTGCTGGCCGGCTCAGAGCCGCGCCTTGGCCAAAAATGGGCCCAGTCCCCCCAATTCCCCACCTCCTAGAGCCAGATGGAACAGACGACGGTGGTTTTTGTCTACGGCTCCCTGCGGCGGGGCGGCCAGTACCACAGCCTGCTGCAAGGGGCAAAGTTTTTGGGAACAGACAGCCTCAACCACATCGACCTCTACGATCTCGGCCCTTACCCCATGGCGATCCCTGGCCGAAATCGGCTCTACGGCGAGTGCTATCGCATTCCCCTGAGCCTGTTGCCCCGCTTGGACGAGCTGGAAGACCACCCGCGGCTGTACCAGCGGCAGTGGGTGCAACTGGAAAGTGGCACCTCGGCCTGGGTTTACCTGGGCCGGCCCGAGCAGGTGCAGGGGTGCCCCCTCATCCCCAGTGGCTGCTGGCTGCCCCGAGGTTCCTAGAGATCGAAGTGGAGCTTGACGCCCCCAACATACTGGGGCAGGAACTCGGCTGGGGGCAAATCCGGGTCTCTTGCAGAGGGAGCCGCGGCCTCTACAGGGCTGGCCAGGCGCTCTAGGTAGTAGATGCAATCCCCGCGCCGCCACATGTCCGGCTTGGGCAGGTAAAATAGCCGCCCTACCGGGGATGGCCGAGCTCCCTTTTGCCACCAGCCCCCTGCCCGCTGCGGGCGCACCAGCAGCAAAGGCAGGCAGAGATCGGCTTTGATCCGGTAGGCAAACTGATCCCGCAGCCGCTCCAGGGTGGGATCCTCCAACCCTATTTGGGCCGAAAGGGGGTTGAGCAGAGCTAAGCGCGCTGCCGAGCTCGACTCCTGGGCCGAGGCCACGGCAGAGGGGGAGGGCTTCAGGCCCAAATCCGCTAAGGTGGGCAGGGTAATCGAGCGCAGCTCCGCGCGCTTGGCCTCTAGGTAGCCGGCCCAGCGTTGCAGTTGGGCAAAAGAGATCGGCAGGGTGCGGATCCCTTCTAAGATGGGCATCTCGGGCAGCAACACCGTCCAGATGGCAGCGGAAACTGCGAGTTTCACCATCAGCTCGGCAATGGCCCAGTTCATCTGGGGATCCCGCGTCAGGATCAGCAGCGTCTCTGCATGGTCGATATCGGCCTTCAACAGGGCCGACTCGCTCAGCACCACTTCCTGCAGCGATCCCGGCAGCAGCCGGCCAACTTCATCCCCCAGGGCAGAGCCAACCTTGTGGCCGTTGGGCTCGGTTTGGCCAGCGGGCTGGCGCCAACAGGCTGCCGAAGGCAAGGGCAGCACCTCCACGACTTGGTTGAGGGAGCGCAGCAATTCGGCCAAGGGTTCAACTAGCGGGTGATCCCCAAGGATCACGGTGGAACTGCCTTGGTCTAGGCCCAGCCAACGAGCCACCCAGGCGGCAGTTAGCCCCTGCACTGTCACCGTGGCCGAGATGGTTAAAAACACTAGCGCCTTGAGGGCATCTCCCCCAGTGATGCCCCGCTCCGTCAACAAAATGGCAAACAAAGAAGCCACCGAAGCCGCCACAATGCCGCGGGGAGCCAGCCAGGCCACAAACAACTTCTGCCGCCAGTTGAGATCGCTGCCCCAGGTACACAGCCACACGCTTAAGGGGCGGACAACCAGCATCAGGCAGAGCACCGTGGCCAAGGCTCCCCACCCCAAAGCCAATACCGCCTTTAGGGACAGCGTGGAGGTGAGCAAGATAAACAGCACCGAGATGGCCATTACCACCAACTGGCCGTGAAACTGGCGCACGCTCCGCTCGGCAATGGCTGCCTTCTGCCGCACCACTAGACCTGCCATCACTACCGCCATCAGCCCTGCCTCTGAGCGCAGCGACTGGGCCAGGGCAAATACCCCTAGCGCCCCCGCCAGCACCACCGAGTTGCGCAGCTCCTCCGTCAAAAATTGCCGCGACCAGAGCAGAAAGGATCCCATCAGCCAGCCCCCCAGCGCCCCCACCGCTGACCCAATGGCCAAGCGGCTAGATAGCTGCTCCAGGGCCATCAAGAAACTGGGGTGGCCGGAAAGCACTACCTGCAGCACCACCACTGCCAAGATGGCTCCCACCGGATCGATGAGCACCCCTTCCCCTTCCAAGAGGGTGCTGACGGCGGGATCGACGCGTACCCGCTTGAGGATGGGGTTAACTACAGTTGGCCCCGTCACCACCACCAGGGATCCAAACAGAAAGGCTAGGGGCCAGGGGAACTCTCCCAAATAGTGGGCCGCCAGTGCCCCCCCTCCCAAGGTCAAAAGCGATCCCAGCAATACCAGATTGCGCAGGCTGCCGGAGACCTGGTTGAGGCGTTGTAGCCGCAGGTTCAGCCCTCCCTCGAACAGGATCAGGGCCACTGCTAGCGACACCAGCGCCTCCAGACCGGATCCCATGATCTGGGGGCGAACCCAGCCCAAGCCATCTGGCCCCAGCAGCACCCCAAACAGCAGCAGGAAGACAATGCTGGGCACCTTGACAAAGTTAGCCAGGACTTGAGCTGCGATCCCGGCCACCAAGGCCAGCGTAAACAGGATCGTCAGCTCAAAAGAGCTTTCCATGCCGAGGCTCAACCTCCCTCCGTGAGAACTCTGCCCCAGCAGCTCTCTCCTGTTCAGTAGGGTTGCCCCTCAAAGCTGCCATGAGAGACTAGAAACACCTGCAGAGAACTCCACCCTGGGACAGACAGGAGAAAGCATCCTTTTGCCGAGGGCAGATGCTCCCTGAGCCCAGGGTAGCTCAGGCCGAAGTGAACCCCCCTGGCTAATCCGGCTGCCCCTTTGCAGAAGGGTCGAGTTCGGCTGCTGCCAGCGGCTTAACTCGGCGAATGGGTAAGTTAGCAATGAGGGCCGTTGTGCTCCCCTCCACGGTCAAGTGGAATTGCATCCCCTCCGAGTCCAGCTCCACATAGCGGGAGACCACCCCCAAAATTTCCAGCCGCATCGATTCCAGGGCTGCCGGACTGAGATTGGCGCGGTCGTGGGCCAAGATGAATTTCAGTCGCTGCTTGGCCTGCTCGCGGCTGCCGCCGGGGGAGCGGGGAAAAAGCTGATCCAAAAACTCGAGGAGCATGGGCTTTATTCTCGTCTCCTTGAGAGAGAGCTAAGGGCTGTTGGGCTTCAGAACACCTTTTGGCTTAAAAATCGCCTTGCCTTTTCCCAGAAAGACTCACCCAAGCCGGCCAACTTGGGAAACTCCACCACCTCCCCTTCCAGCCGTCGGGCAATGCGCTGAATGGCCTGGGCAGCCGGAGAAGGACGGGCAGCCAAAACCATGGGTTCTCCCTTGTTGGTGGAGACAATCACCTCTCGGTCTTCCGGAATCATACCCACCAAAGGGATGGCCAGCACCTCCACCACATCTTCCACGGCCATCATCTGGCCAGCGGTTACCATATCGGGGCGCAGGCGGTTAACAATGAGCTGAATTGAGGAGATCCCCGCCGCTTCCAACAGGCCCACCACCCGGTCTGCATCCCGCACGGCAGCTACTTCGGGCGTAGTCACCAGCAGGGCTTCTGTTGCCCCGGCAATGGCATTGCGAAACCCCTGCTCAATCCCGGCCGGGCAGTCGATCAACACATAGTCGTAGCTACCGGCAAGCTTCTCCATCAACTGCCGCATTTGCTCCGGGTTGACTGCTGTTTTGTTGCGGGTTTGGGCTGCTGGCAACAAGGAGAGATTGGGGGTGCGTTTGTCTTTCACCAACGCTTGTTCAAGGCGACATTCCCCCGCAATGACTTCTAGAGCCGTGTACACTACCCGATTCTCTAGGCCCAGCAGCAGATCCAGGTTGCGCAGGCCAAAGTCGGCATCCACCACCGCTACCGAGCGACCCAAGCGCGCTAAGGCAGTGCCTAAGTTGGCTGTCAGGGTGGTTTTGCCTACTCCTCCCTTCCCAGAGGTTATGACGATAACTCGGCCCATGCTCTTCTCCGCAGAAACTCCTGAAGGCTGGCAATGCAGATGGCACCATCTTGCCAGTAAACCACCTCAGGGGTATTGCAAGGGGAGCCACTTTCTGGGGGGCGGGCCACCTGGTCGGCGATGCGCAATTGGGTGGGCTCCAACTGCAAGGCCAGGATCACTGCACTTCTATCCCCCTCGGCGCCGGCATGCGCCAATCCTCGCAGCCGTCCCCAAACCCAAATGTCGCCGCCCGCAACGATCTCGCCGCCGGGGTTGAGATCTCCCAACAGGAAGACAGAGCCACGGTGGCGTACGGACATGCCCGAGCGCACGGTTGAACGCAGGTACAGAGGGGCAGTGTCGGGAGGAGGAGAGGGAACCACCTCCAAAAGGGAGGATTGCTCCACCGAATAGCCCAAGGTTGCCGCGGCAATGGCGGTCGTGCGGGATCGGGTTTGGACGCGCCATAGCTGCAGCCGATGCTGCGCCAACAGGACAGCCAGGGCCTGCAGGGTGGGCAGCTCCAGCTCTCGCTCCTGGCACCACAGGGTTAGAGGAGCCACCCCCGTCCAGTAGGACTTGCGGCTGCGCAACTGCCAAACGAGCTCGTCCCAAACTTCTTCCCAAGCTAGGGTGGTGGGCAGGTGCAGGTGGATCCCTTGGGCATCGGAGCGAAAGTAGACACTCTCTTTGGCTGCCCCTACCCCGATAGAGGAGGCAGGGGCTTTGGGAAAGGGTGGCGAGTTTCCCACCAGCAACCCCATGCTGCCTGCCCTCCTTCGCCAAGGAATTAGTCGAAGTAGAAGAGCGTAACCACCTTGTGTTGCTCCTCAGCGTGCCTGCAGGCCTCCAAAAGCGTGACGCTGTCGTGGAAGGCAAAACAGATCAATTGCTGGCACTTGCTGATGATTTCCAGATTGCAGAGGCGACTGGCCTCCGCTAGAGGCAGGTGGTCGTTTTCAGGGTGCTCCACCAGATGCAGCACCTGCTCCAAACTGGCCCGCGACTCTGCCGGCTGCCGCTCTAGGCTTTGGGGCAGGATCACCGTCAAGGATTTAATATCTGCCCGCATCGCTCCACGAATTACAGCCAGGTTGGTACCAATGGCCCCGGACGTGAGGATGCGGTTGCCGGTAAGGGCCAAGGCGTAGCTGAGGGTCTCGATGAGGTACTGGTGGGTAATGGGCACATGGCGAGTGCCCAAGATGGCTATTCGCTTTGGCCCCACTTGCTGAATGGCGGCCAGCTCTTGCAAGAACGTATCGACGCTGGTGGGGAGGTCAATGGATTGGGTCAAGGGGATCCCTCGCTAAACAGGATGGGCCAGATTATGCTAGCAGCCTACACCGTTGCTCTGGGATCTAGCTAGAGGGTTGGGCCATCCCTGCTCAAGTTGCTAGACCTACCAGCGCAGCAGCGCCGCTGCTCCCTGAAACTCGTGGAGCAAGCGCTCTTCAGCTTCGCCGCGAACGAACTCCAGTTTAGCGCCAAAATCGCGGCCTAGCACCCACACCAGATCCCGCAGGGGTGCCGGCTGTGGCTCTGGGCAAAGGAGCTGGGCCATCTCCTGGGTTCCTCCCACAAAGCCGTCTGGGCAGCGCCAGATGGTGGCCTCTAGCCTCCAGGGCAGGACAAGGATTTCCACCCGGCCTAGCTGGAGGGCGTCCAGCACCGCATCCAAGCCCCAAGCGCCGGGCTGCTCTCGAATCCGCTCCAACAAAGCCAGCTCTCCTCGGCGCTCAGCGGCCTCCAGGACGGGTACCACTCGGTCGAGGATGTCTTGCGGCGTCGGTGTGTGAAGGTTGGCGGGGTGCCCCACCCGCGCGACGATGCGGTTGCGTAGGCCGCGGTTGAGATAGCCCTCAAAGTGGGACACCTGCCAGGCTTCGCCCATGAGCACCAGCCGCTCAATGCCCAGGCGATCCACTGCCTTATCCAGGGCGGAAGCCAGGCGCAGGTAGAGCTTGTGCATCCAGAGGCTGACCTTGGCCGCCTCCCGCTCCTTGGGGGAAAGCTTGTCGAAGGTGCCGCCGCTGCGGGCGCGACGTTCGGCAACGGCATTTTCAATGCGGCCGGCCAGCTTCTGCAGTTCCTGCCATTCCTCGGCGCTGATGTTGGCAAAGATTTCCGTGTCCTCTCGCAGTTCTCCCAAAAAGAGCTCGTAGAAGCGCCACCTGCTGCCAGACAGGTGCAACACCCCACCCCGCTCGTATTCATCAAAGGCAAAGAAAAGGGGCGTGAGGTAAGGTTCCCCCCAGCGGGCCTCCACCCGCCCATGGGCCAGATCCACCACCGGCAGCTCCACCTGCAGGTCGATTCGGCGCAGCACTGGCTTGCCGGCGGGATTGCGGCTGGCAAAAAGAACCAGGGTGCGGGCTGAAGGGCGCTCCTGCTCTACTAGAGCAAGGACTTGCTCGCAGAGGGAGTTATCAGGCTTGCTCTCCTCCCTCTCCAGCAGCTCCTTGAGGGTATTCTTAATGCGCCCCACCCAGGCGCGACCCGCATTTTCGGGACGAGCAGGGTTGGTGTCGGCATATATCGAGAGCACGGGCTTGCTGCTGTCGCCAAAGGCAGCTTGCAGATCCTGGATTAGGGTGTTGAGTTCGTCCATGGTCTTGAGAAGGGGCGTCGCTGGGGCTCAAGCGTAGCAGATTAAGGGAAAGCGAGGGATCCGGCCCTAGCTGAAGCCCAGTTGGGCTCGGCTTTGAGGAGAAGCTTCTAGCATAGCATAGCCCGCGCCTAGAGCCGAGCGGCTGCGCTGCCCTCCAGATCCACTGGCTCCGATTGGTCTGCCGGCGGCGGAGCCTCCTGTAGCTCAAGGGCCAAGAGAGTTTTCCCATGGAGGCTGCAGCTTCAGGGCGTGGGGCCCTAGCTGCACCGGACGGCTGGAGGGCGGGTTGCTCTACCTCTTGCAGCCAGTTTCTTCTTGGGACAAGCAGTTGGCCTGGTGCGCCCGGGATCCCATTAGTACCCTTTTGCAGCCAAGTTAGGGGTTTGCAAGGCGGCTTCTACCCGCTGCACCTGGGTTTTGAAGCTGCCCTCTGGCTCCAGCCATAGCTGTCGCAGGGCTGGGGGGATCACCTCCAGAGCAAACTGGGAGCTCTTGGGGAGAAATTGCACGCAGGTGGAGGGACAGGCAAAGTAATCAACCCCCCGGCGGCGACGGTGCAGCTCCTGATGAACATGGCCAAAAATCACCAGGCGAACGTGGTCGAACTCGTCCAAAACCCCAAACAGCCGCTCCGGCTGCTGCAGCGCACTTTGATCCAGCCAATCGGAGTCTACCGAAAAGGGGGGGTGGTGCAGGGCTAGGAGAACATGGTGGTGGTTGGCCCGGCTGCGCTGTAGCTCTTGTCGGAGCCAAAGTAAGGTGCGGTCGGTTAGGTAGCCGCTGTCCCTGCCTGGCACCAGCGAGTTCAACAAAATAAAGCTCCAGTTCTCGCGACTGAAGCTTTTCTCTGCGTGCAACCGCCCGCCGCGGAGCTCTAGGTTCATAACATGCAGGCGATCGTGGTTCCCCGCCAGCCAGTAGGTATCGATGGGAAGAGCTTGCAAATAGCCTCTAAGACGGGCATAGGCAGCCGCACTGCCATCTTGGGCAAGATCCCCGGTTAGGAGCAACACATCCGGCAAGGGATCCAAACTCACAATGGCCTTTTGCACTGCCAGAAAAGAGGCCTCGGTGTCTACCCCCAACAACCGCTGATGGCTCTTGGCAAATAGATGCAGGTCACTGATTTGAACCACGTAAACCGTCATGGCGGCGGGATTGTTCAGCACCGAAAGGCCTTTGCCGTCTCCAAAGGCAGAGAGCCCTCTCAAGAGACCCTTAGAGAGCGACCTACCTCCCGGAAAGCAGTCTGCACCTGTGGCCAGCGGGATTCCTGGGTTGAGGCAGTTAGAGTATAGAGGCGATGGTGACGAACGGTTACCGTCACTACCTCGTGGCGAAGCTGGGATCCCAGATTGGTTTGGTACTCAAACAGGTAGTAGGGCTGCCCCTGCCGCTCGAAGGCCTCGGCTGCCAAGAGCTGGGTTGAGCGACCCGATCCCTCAGGGGCAATGATCTTCTTTGCCACCAATTGCCCTACCTCCTCTGGGCCTCCCAGATCCGCAATCGTCTCCCCTTTGTCGAAGGGGGCAACCATCAGGCTGATGTTTTCGGTCTCATAGACTAGGTCGCGCAGGAGCACGGCTAGCCCCTTCCCAGGGCTTAGCTTCACGCTCACCATGCCATTGGGGTAAGCAAAGGCAAAAGCTCCATTGGGATCCCGGTAGACTCGCAGGTTGGGGCTTGCTGAGCAGGCACCAATGATCAAGCTGAGGCAGACCCCCAGCAGCAACAACACCCTAGAAAGCCGCCGACCCAGTAGGCTCAACTGCCCCTCTCCTGCCATGCCGAGATCCTCCGCTTAGGGTTAGCCACCTCCATATCCTACCTAAGATTGGACCGCAGCAGCCTTTTAGCGGGATCCATTCTGGTAGTGGCGGGAGCGCAGGACCAACACATCGGAAAGCTGGCGCAGCTGATTTTGAAGCTGAGCAAGCTGTTGGGCGTCGCGTACATCAATGCAGAGGTCAATTGAGGCAGTGCGATTGGCAAAGGTTTGCACCTTGGCATTGCGCACATTGATGCCCTGATCGGAAAGGCGGGAGAGAATATCCCGCAGCACGCCAACCCGGTCGATGACCTCTAGACGCAGTTCTACAGGATAAGTCTGGGTGCTTTGCCGCAACTGCTCCTCGTTCCAGCGCACCGGCACCAGCCGCTCACCCGGAACCTGGGCTACCCGCGGACAATCGCGATGATGAATGGTGATGCCCTTGAAGCGGGTAACCACGCCCAGGATGGGATCCCCTGGGAGCGGGTTGCAGCATTTGGCCAATTGATGTTTCAGGCCCTCCACCCCCAGGATGAGAGACTGGGATCGGCTAGAAGCTCGCCCTCCCTCGCTTCGCGGCAGCAGCAGCTTGGCTTCCGCCAAAGATCCCTCCTCGGGTGGGGGGGAGACGGCTGGCTTGCTGACCTCCTGCAGCCGGTGGATCACCTGCGCGGGGGTTACCTCTCCATAGCCCAGCGCCGCCAGTAAATCGTCCACGCTGCTGTAGTTGAGCTTCTCGGCAACCTTTTGCATCCGCTCGGACTTCAGCAGGGCTTCAAACCCCGTTTTGCCCAGCTCCCGCTCCAGCAACTGCCGACCGCGGGCAATATTTTGCTCGCGATTGGAGCGCTTAAACCATTGGCGAATGCGATTGCGCGCCGAGCTGGTGGCTACAAAATTAATCCAGTCTAGACTGGGGTGGGCATTCTTGTGGGTAATAATCTGCACGATGTCGCCATTGCGCAGGCGGGTATCCAGCGGCACAATCTTGTTGTTTACCCGCGCCCCGGCGCAGTGATCCCCAATTTCTGAGTGGATGCGATAGGCAAAATCAATCGGGCAGGATCCCTGGGGTAAGGCCAGCAGATCTCCCTTGGGGGTGAAGACGTAAACTTCGCTCTCAAACAGGTTCTCGCGAACAGTCTCTAGGTATTCTTTGTCGTCCTTGAGGTCGTTTTGCCACTCCAAGAGTTGCCGCAGCCAGCTAAAGCGCTCTTCCTCGGGCTTTACGGGGGTGCTGCCGGCTTCCTTGTATTTCCAGTGGGCAGCAATGCCGTACTCGGCCACGCGGTGCATTTCTTCGGTGCGGATCTGCACCTCCACGGGTCGCCCCTGCAAACCAATCACGGTTGTGTGCAAAGATTGGTAGCGGTTTGGCTTGGGCAGGCCGATGTAGTCTTTAAAGCGCCCGGGAATGGGACGAAAGCAGTTGTGAACAACTGCCAGCACCCGGTAGCACTCGCTCACGGTCTGCACGATAACCCGCACCGCCAAGAGGTCGTAGATCTCGTGGAATTCCTTGCGCTGCTGCTGCATCTTGCGGTAGATGCCATACAGGTGCTTGGGCCGCCCGCTGATCTCAAAGTGCTCTAGCCCCGCTTGGAGGAGGTTCTTCCGCAGCTCTTCGATAAAAGCTTGGATCTCCGCCTCTCGCTCGCTGCGCTTGGCGTTAACCAACTCTTGGATCTGGCGATAGGCTTCGTAGTCCAGGTACTTAAAGGCCAGGTCTTCCAGTTCCCACTTGAAATGCCAGATCCCCAGCCGGTTGGCCAAGGGGGCAAAGATCTCCATGGTTTCGGCTGCAATCTGCTTTTGCTTGTGGGGCGGCAGATATTGCAGCGTGCGCATGTTGTGCAAGCGATCCGCCAGCTTGACCACGATGACCCGAATGTCTTTGGCCATGGCCACAAACATGCGGCGGAAGTTCTCCGCTTGCTGCTCCGTTTTGCTGGAGAAATTAAACCTAGAAAGCTTGGTTACCCCTTCTACCAAGAGGCGCACTTCGGGTCCAAATTCTGCTTCTAGCGCCTCCAGGGTAACGCCTGCATCCTCAACAACATCGTGCAAGAAGCCAGCCGCTACCGTGACGGCATCCCCCCCCAGCTCCCGCAACAAGCTAGCTACAGCCACCGGGTGGGCGATGTAGGGATCCCCCGACTTCCGCTTTTGGCCCTTGTGCAAGCAGTAGGCAAACTCAAAGGCCCGGCGCAGCAAATCTGCCTCTTGGGGAGTGTAAGCTCTCAGCCCATCGCCGAGATCTTCAGCGCCAGAAAGCAAAGCACGCAGCCATCCTGGCACCTCAAAATCGAGGTTGTTTAGGTCAAAGCCTCCTTCTAAGCTGGCGGCAACAGCAGGCTGACCCATGGGAATCTAGCAAGGAGGATGGTCTACTCCCTAGAGTTTCTTACAGCCTATCCCCAACTTGACTCGTCCGCAGGCAGGTTAAAGGCAAAAAGCGCTGCGAAAAACCTCAGGGAAAAATCTGGCGCAGTGTTAGTATTCTAGTTCCATCCTATCACTCACTCTGCCGCATCTCGTAGCAACATATACAGACAGATGAAGCTAGCCTCTTGCTAGAGGGCTAGAGGTGGGAGGAAGTTGCAAAGCTAGAGGCCCTAGCCACCCCTTGCGGTAGTCGTTGAGGATTTGCCTTGCCGCTCGCTCGGTATCGCCTTGGTAGCGCCGTTGGGCCAGCTCCTGGACTGCCACGCTGCCAGGGGGGATTGGATCGAGCCAGCCGTAGCGCTGTTGCAAAAGAGCTTGGGCCTGGGGCTGCACCTGCAGCAGTTGATCCACAAAGTAGGCCGCTACGCGCTCGGGGTCGTAGGCGGCAGCGCCAATGTCATCGCAGATGGCTAGCAGCGTGGCTGCCCGCTGATCCGGCAGCGAAGGCGGGAGGATGCCCGGCGAGTCCAGCAAATCCAACTCCCCCCCTAGCCGTACCCACTGCAGTTGCCGGGTTACCCCAGGGCGCGCAGCGCTCTCGACGGCTCGCCGTCCCAAAAGTCGATTCAGCAGGGCCGACTTGCCCACATTGGGAAAACCCACCACCACCGCCCGGACAGCCCGCGGCCGCATGCCCCGCCGCTGCCGCCGCTCGTTGACCGACTGCCCTAGCTGCAAAATAGCCTGCTTGAGGCGACTGACCCCTTGTCCCGATTGGCCGTTGGTGGGATAGACCGGGATCCCTTGCTGCGAGAAATACTCCTGCCACGCTTTCAGATCCCTTGCCGCAATCGAGTCGGCTCGGTTGAGGGCCAAGAGGCGCGGCTTCTGCCCCAGCCACTTGTCCAGCTCGGGATGGCGGCTGGCCAGCGGGATGCGCGCGTCCACCACTTCAATTGCCACATCCACCAGCCGCAGTTGTTCCCGCAACTGGCCAAGGGCCTTAGCTACGTGGCCAGGATACCACTGGATGGGCGGAGAGCTCATGCTGCCAAAACCCTGGCAAACACCAAGGGCGGGATCTACTCTAGCTTGTCCAGCTCGTCTTTCCCACCTGCAGGGCAAGCAACGGCTGGGATCCCTTGCCAAGACAAGCTAGCGTTAAGGAGTGTAACGGCGGAGAAGGGACGATGGTCAAGCGCGTGCGGTTGGATCCCATTGCTCAGGTGTCAGAAGTGGCCACCAACAACAACTTGCTCTCGGTGCTGCTGCAGGAAGAGCTGAATGTGTTGAAAGAGTGCGGCGGGCGCGGTCTCTGCGCCACCTGCCATGTGTACGTGAAAGAAGGGATGGAGTCGCTCTCGCCCATGACCCGCCGGGAGCAGCGCACCCTGGAGGTGATCACTAGCCGCAAGCCCAATTCCCGGCTTGCCTGCCAGGCGCGGGTTCTGGGAGAAGGGGTGGTGGTGGAATTGCCGGTGGGAATGTACGCCAATGCTCTCAAGGATATCGAGGTGCTCATTGGGCGGCGGGCCGAGCAGCCCATCTTGCACCCTATCACTGGTGCTGTGTTGGTGCAGGCAGGAAAGCTGATTACCCGTTCGGTGCTGGAGTCGGTGAAGAACCTCGATCTAGACATCCAAGAGGCTTTGGCCCGCAGCAGCCGAGATTTCTAGAGCTCTATGGGACCTGTATTTCTTGGGATCGACCTAGGCACGTCGGGAATGCGGGTGGTGGCCCTTTCAGAAGCGGGGGAGGTGGTGGGCAAAAGCGAGCGCTCCTGGGATCCCCCAGAAACCAACCCGGGCCGCTGGCTGCGCACCCTAAGAACCCTGTTGGGACACCTAAGGGGGCAACTGGGGGATCGCTACACCATTGTTGCCCTTAGTGCCTGCAGCACCTCGGGTACAGTGCTGCCGGTGGACGGTCGCGGCATGCCGCTGGATCAGGCCTGGCTGTATTCCGACCCGCGGGGCCAGGTTCAGGCCAAGCAGTTGGGGATCCCTGCCAGCTGGGGACTTAGCCGCTGGCTGTGGTGGGCAGAAGCCCATCCCGAGCGATACCGGGACAGCTACTTGGCCCATCCGGCGGACTTTCTCCTAAGCCAACTGGGAGGCCGCCGACGGGTAACTGACCACACCCATGCCTTGAAAAGTGGCTTTGACCTAGAAACCTACACCTGGCCGCGGGAGTGGCTATCTCGCCATGGCCTCGACCCCAAGCGTTTTCCTGAGGTGGTGGCGCCGGGAACGGTTTTGGGAACGGTGCGAGCTGAGTGGGAGCTGGGGCCAGAGGTGCTAATTGCCGCCGGGATCACCGATGGCTGCGCCGGGCAACTGGCTGCAGGAGCTACTCGCTTGGGTCAAGTCTCCACCAGCCTGGGCACCACTCTTATCTTCAAGGCCAACAGTGCTGATCCCATACAAACCCCTAGCATCTACTCCCATCTGCACCCCGACCGAAACGGCTGGTGGCCGGGGGCAGCTTCTTTTTGCGGAGGCGGGGTTTTGCCCCACTTCTTCCCTGGCGGCAACTTGGCTGCCTTGGATCAGCAGGCGGAGGCCCATCTGCCCACTGGCTTGGTCAGCTATCCGCTCTGCCGACCTGGCGAGCGTTTTCCCATCCTAGATAGCGAATTTGCCGGCTTCTTGCCCCAGGCGGAAGTAGGATCCCCTCGCTTTTACGCCGCTCTCTTGGAAGGGGTGGCGATGGTGGAGCGGCTGGGGCTGGAGACCTTGGCCGCCCATGGGATCCCCCTACTAGAAGGGAGCCCAATTTTGACCACCGGCGGGGGCTGCAAAAGTTCCCTCTGGCTCCGCCTGCGCGCCAGTATCCTTGCCCGTCCCTTGGCAGTGGTCAAACATCCCGACCCGGCTGTAGGAGCGGCCATCCTGGCAGCATCGGCCTATTGGTGCTGCTCAGTGCAGCAGGCTGCCGAGCGCTTGGTGCAGGTGGAACGTCTCATCCAGCCAGATCCAAACTGGGTCAAGGCCTATGCCGAGATCTACTCGGAATTTCGCAGCCGGTATTTCTCCCCCTGAGGGGGAACATTTTTACACACTCCCCGGGGATCTACCTCGGGGGGTTTCGTTTCCTATTTCCAGGAATCCCCCCGAAGGGAAGACCTCGGACATTAAGCGCGGCCCTCGCTTTGCTCAAGCCTTGTTTCCAGTTTCTGGGAGTCACCCCGGACGGGAGAACTTGCCAGTTTGAGATTAAGTGGCACGCTCCTGTCGCGTTTCCAAGTTTCTAGGGCTCCCCCAAAGGGGGAACTCGATTCCGAGGTGGGGCTACCACCTAGACGACGTGGATCATGGGAACCCCCCGAAGGGGGAACAGGACTCCACCCCCCTTAAAGCCAAGCAGGGCAAGGAATACAAGACCCATTTGTGAGGGGGTCGGTCGAAAAGAGCAGAAAGTAGCCTTGGAAAGGGGGGGTAAGAGGCCTGAAGGCCTCGTGGTGCAAGGAATCGAGCGGGTGAACGAAAAAATAGGCTTTTCCGGGACTTTCAAAGGCGCTCGCAAAGCTGGCGATACTATGCTTGCCCTGAAGGATTACGCAGGCTTCTCCTCAAAGTTGCATCAGCCAAAAGCCAGCGAACGACTGAGCCCTGAAATCGCTTTGGATGGCGAGGAAATGGATCCCTTGCGCTTGGCGTTGGCGTTGGGCAAAGCCCTCGGCCTCTGCTCGCAGCTTTTCGTCTTTGAGTTGTGCAAAGAGATAGCAATCGTTGAGGCCAGCCTCGAACAGCAGCCATCCCTCCGCCACAGTCAAGTAGGCAGGCTCCATGCCGCTCATCCAGGCTGCTATAGGAAGAGCCCGCTGCGAGGCGATCACCAAGCCGGGAATGATTGTGTCGGGCGCAAAAGCCTCCCAGTTTACTGGAAACAGCTCGCCAAATTCGATTGGCCAGGTCTCGGCTTCCCGCAGATCCCTAGCCCGCAGCGTCACGAACGCCCAGCGCTCTCCCTGCAACTTGTCCGGCAGGGGGACGGGATCCGGCGGATCCGGCTCCACGGGGGGTTCAGGGCTGTAGGTGAACTGGGTTTCCTGGGGGTAAACCTGCTCTGCCCGTTCCCGCATCCAGGCCTTAAGGGCATAGACGCGACGGCTGGGGAGCATGGGGATCCCGACGGCGTTGCAGGCCCGTTGCAGAATGGAGCTCATGCGGGCTCGGAACACCCGGATGGCCGAGGGGGGCTGGGGAGCCGCTTCCAGATAGCTGCGCAACTGTTGGGCCACCCAGGTGCTATTGACCTCTTGGTTGCTGCAGTACTTGGCCTGGCGAAACTGGCCGCCGGGATCGCACACCAAGAGCTCCCAAACTCGCCGATCCTGGGCATCTCGCAGCGGGACGGCGTTGAAGTCCATCTGCCAGACGGGGCCGCGCATAGGGCCAGAACGAGGGGGTTGAATGGCCAAGGCGTTCCTTCCGTTTGCTACGCGCTGCTGGGAGAGGGGTTCGGAAGCTGTTGGCCTGCAATATCCCCGACTACGGCCCATTCCCGCTCCCCAAAAATGGCGGAAGGGTAGCGGTAATACTTAAACTCCAGCAGGTTGTAGAAGGGATCCTGCAAAAAGAACGTGCCGTGCTCCAGGGGGGTGCCGACGAAGCGCCAGCGTGGCTCCTGATAGAAAGGCAATCCCCGCACCTGGGCCCGGTCGGCCAGGCTCTGCCACTCTGCTTGGGTGGGAAAGATCAGGCCGAAGTGGCGAGGGTAGATGCCCCGCTGGGGCCTCAGCTCTTCCTGGGTGAGGTGGGCCACCAGTTGATGGCCATAGAGGTTCAAGACGACGGAAACAGGCGTTTCCCGACCAATCTGGCAACCCAAGCCCTCGCCGTAGTAGGTCTTGGTCAAGGCAATGTCGGCAACCGGAAAGGCAAGATGAAAGCGGATGGGTTCCATGGGCTCTCCTGGCAAGCAGCCTGCTCAAGTCGGGATCCCTGCTCTTTATAAGGTAGGCGATTTTGTGCTGAAGGGTGGGATCCCTTCCCCAGCCGACTGTACGCCTTTGCGCAAGAAGCCCAGCCAGGGCGATGTTATAACATTTGAGCTGGAGAGCCAACTCAGTGTGGTGAGAGACTGGGGAGCGCAAAGAGGCAATCTTGGCCATGACCAGCACCTGGACTGAGCAGCGCCGCCGCGAGGAGGAAGCGCGCCATTTTTTTTGGATGGTGGCGCTGTCCCTGCTGCTGCATGGGTTGGCGCTGTTGGGCTTGCTCTCCTGGAGTCGGTTTTGGCCGTTTCGCCAGCAAGAACAAAAAGCCATTGAGTTTATCTTGCTGGAGCCAGAAGATCTCGAGCCGCCGGAAGAAGCAGAGCTGGTTTCAGAAGTGGATTCCCGCGATGGGGGCAAGCGGGTAGAAGCCTCTCCTTCGCAAGGCAGTCCACCCCAATCCCGCGCTGCTACCCGTCAGCAAGCCGCTCCGCCGCCTCCGCCTCAGCCCCAGCCGCCACGGCCGCAGCCGCCTGCCCCTGTACCGCCGCCTGCCCCAGCAGAAGTTGCCCTAACCACTCCTAGACCTACCCCACCCCCTCCACAAACTCCAGTTCCAGCTCCTCCTCGGTCCAGGGCAACGCCAACGGCAGCGCCGCCTCCACCTACCGCAGCCCCCAAACCCACTCCCACTCAGACTCCGCCACCTGTGGCGGCCGCTCCTCCTGCTCCGCCCGCGCAGCCCAGAGAGCGGGCCTCGGATCTCAGCCAATTGCAACCCCTTGCGCCTGCTCCCCAGCCGCCGACAGAGGTTTCCCTTGGCGAGCGGTCCTCCGCTGCTTCCGAGTTGGGGCCTCCTATTAGCGCTTCTGCGCCCAGCGATGGAGGCGGGATCCAGGGCAGAGGAGCCAGCGGCTTGGCCAACCCTACCCAGTCGGCTCCCAACCCTCCCAGTGTGGCGGCGCGGGCCAATGTGGATTGGGGCCCCTGGCTAGCAGCTTTGCAGCGCAAGGTGGAACAGAATTGGATCCCAGGCCAGACCGGCACTTCCCGCCGCACCGTGGTGATCTTCACGGTGGGTCGAGGTGGCGAGCTGCAGAGCATTCGCCTGGCCCGCACTTCCGGCAGCCAACAAACCGACGACGCGGCGCTGACGGCAATTCAGCGGGCGGCACCCTTTTTGCCCCTGCCTGAGGCCTATGAGGGCAACTCGGTGACGATCAACTTCACCTTCGACATCAACGTTTTGGGCCAGTTGACGGTGGACGGATCTGCCAACTAGACCCCTGAAGCGAGCTCCAAGAAAGGTACGAGGTTGGGTCTAAAGCTCCCTTCATGAGCCAAACGCCGCTGCAGCGCACCCCCCTGTTCCCCTTGCACCAAGCCTTGGGGGCGCGTTTTGTCTCCTTTGCCGGATGGGAAATGCCGCTGTACTACCAGGGTGTGGTGGCTGAGCATCGGGCGGTGCGGGAGCAGGCGGGGATATTCGACATCTCTCACATGGGCAAGTTCACCCTTTGGGGACCAGCGCTGGGATCCCACCTCAGCCGTCTCGTGCCCAGCGATCTCAGCGCTGTGCGGGTGGGCTCTGCTCGCTACACGGTTTTGCTCAATCCCCTGGGGGGCATTGTGGACGACGTCATCTTCTACCGGCATCCACCGGAAGGAGAGCTGGAGCACTGGAGCCTGATCGTCAACGCGGCCACCTGCCAGAAAGACAGGGAGTGGCTGCAGCAGCAAGGGATCCCTGGCCTAGAACTTCAAGACCGCACGGTGTCCCACGTGTTGCTGGCCGTCCAGGGGCCGGCAGCGGAAGAGGTTTTGCAGCCTTTTCTAGAGGGATCCTTGAAAGCTTTACGCCGATTTCAACATGGGCAGTTTATCCCTAGAGCTCCTCAAAGGGAGAGCTCCGCAGAGGCAAGTGTCTTTGTGGCCCGCACCGGCTACACCGGCGAAGATGGCTTTGAGCTCCTGCTCAGTCCCTCAGACGGCCGCTGGCTCTGGGAGCAACTGGTGCAGGCAGGAGTCCAGCCCTGTGGCCTGGGCTGCCGCGATACGCTGCGGTTGGAGGCTGGCTTTTGCCTCTACGGGCAAGACATAGATGAGAGCACCACTCCTCTCGAAGCCGACCTGGCCTGGTTGGTCAACAACCCGGCAGAGTACCTAGGCAAGGCGGCGCTAGAAAACCAGCGGGCCGAGGGGATCCCTCGTCGTCTGGTGGGATTTCGCATGCTGGATCGAGCCATTCCCCGCAGCGGCTATGCCATCTATGCTCCCAACTCCTCTCAGCCGATTGGCCGGGTAACCAGCGGCACCCACTCTCCCACCTTGGGCTATGGCATTGGCCTGGGGTATGTGGATTCGACTTGGGCCGAGGTGGGATCCCGGCTGGAGATTGAGATTCGGGGCCAGCGCCGGCTTGCCGAGGTGGTGAAAAAGCCCTTTTACCGGAGGCAGGCCCCGGCCTAGTTGGAGGGATTGAGCCGTTTGCCAGTCTTGGGGGTGGAGTATTCCTGCTGCAGCCGCCGCAACTTCCGCAGGGCCCGCCGCTCAATTTGCCGCACCCGCTCCCGCGACAGGCCAATGTGCTCCCCGATCTCGCGCAGCGTCATCCTCTTGGCTCCATCTAGGCCGTAGCGGGCTACGATGACCTGCTGCTCGCGTTCGCTCAGCTGCCTCACAAGGGCGCGGACTTCCTCCCAACGGGCAACCCGAGTGAGATGCTCGACTGGGTCGTTGTCTTCGTCGGGGATAAAGTGCTGCAGCTCCGTGCCGTCCTCATCGCCCACACTCACGTTGAGGGAACAGATCTCGGCCATGTGGCGGGTGATCAGCTCGCGGTAGTTGTCGCCAATATCCAGCGAATCGAAAACTTCTTCGGCTGCAGGTCGGGATCCCTTCTGAGCGGATAGCTCGCGGTAGCGCCGCTTCACCTGGGAGACCTTCTCGTACATGTGGGCAGGCAGACGAATGAGGCGCCCTTTGTTTTGGATGCCGCGGTTTACGCTCTGCCGGATCCACCAGGTAGCGTAGGTGGAGAACTTGTACCCTCGCGTGGGATCGAACTTTTCCACGGCGCGGGTGAGGCCGATGGTGCCCTCTTGGATGAGATCCAAAAACGGCAAGCCGCGGTTGCGGTAGCGCTTAGCAATCGATACCACTAGGCGTAGGTTGCACTCCACCATGCGCCTTTTGGCCGCTTCCCCCTCCTGTAGGATCCGCTGCAGCTCTTCCACGGGGATCCCCACCCGTCGGCTCCAGTCCTCGAGCGACTCATCCTGCCGCCGCTGTTCCAGGAGGGCCATCATTCGCTGTACCTGGTAGGCCAGGCGAAGCTCCTCTTCAGGGCTGAGCAACGAGTAGCGACCAATGATTTTCAAGAAACGGCCTACTGCATCTTGCAGGTCAAGACTTTCCGACATATCCAACCCCACACCCTAAACTACGCCCTGTCCGGGCTTTCGCCTCTCCTGTTGCTTTAGGCCTTTCCCCTAGCAGGAGAAGTTGACCGCTCTGCAAGCAGCATCTCCTTCATACCAGAAGGGCAGACTTTCTGTAAAGGTTTTGGCACTTCAAAATTTGAACTTCTGGTAAACGCCTAGTTCAGAAAACTTGCTGAGCCTGTCTCGCTTGGCTCTACCTAAAGTGTTTTCAAACTGACCTTTTGGATGTACAACTCTACCAGTAGATGTTGTGAAAGATAAACCAACTTCTCTAGCCAAGAGAAAAGCTCATAGAAATAAATGGGAAAAAATAGCTTATATCGGATACTTCCTGAGGGCCAGATTCCTTCGGGCTAAGACAAAAAGTCCAGAAAAATGCTTGAGGATATCTGTATGGGCACGGACATTGGATTGCAGCGATCCGGCACCTGCTTCCGACAGCAGCTAGCCTTAGGGGCTTGCCCAGCAAAATCCTGAAAAAGGCCAGCAGCTACCTCGAGCTTTCAAGTAGCCCCAACCTGAAACCAGCCAAAGCTGGCTCCAGGAAAAGCCATGACTGGGCTATCCCAAGTCTAGAGTATACCGAGGATTCAGGCACTAGATATGGGGTCAGCCCTCAGAGCTGAGCTCCCGCCGCAGCTTATTGCCTGAGTAAGGGCTGCGCAGCCCAGGTGGGAAAAGTCGCAGTCCCTGGGGCCGCACCTGCCGCTCCGCCAACGGAATGGGTGTCAGCCGCGGCAAAGGGGTAGCCTCTGGCTGAGATCTGGGCGTGGGTGTTGGGGTCGGTGTGGGCCTGGGCGTTGGCTTAGCCGTGGTCTCTGCTGGAGACGGAGGGGTAGGCTCGGCCAGAATCGCTTCTGGCGTCAGACGACGGCGCGGTTCGGGCGTAGGTGACGACTCTGGTGTAGGTGTGGGTGCCAGCGGTGGAGTTGGGGTCAGCGTAGGGGTAGGGGTGGGTGTCGGAGTAGGAGTGGGGGTGGGTGTTGGAGTCGGGGCGGGCGTGGGTGTCGGAGTAGGGGTAGGCGTCGGAGTCGGGGTGGGCTGGGGCTGGACCATAGCTAGGGCCTCTTCCGCTTTCAGCTCTCCTCGGATCAGCTTGGAGAGGGTATCTTGGCCCCCGGGGGTGTAGGTGATCTCGCGGGCAGCGCTGTTCAACACATTGCGGATGGGATCCCCTTTGCTGTCAACCAGCTCCACTACCATCACGTTGCGGCCAGGCTTCCAGCCCTTCAGGTAAAAAGACTCCCAGCGATCCAGCAGGCCAGACTGACCGTTGAGAGTGTAGCGGATGCGCCAGTCACGGGGTAGGTCAGCCAGCAAGCTCTCCCGCACGGGGGCATTGGCGAGCCAAAAATCGACCAGGATTGGCTCAGCTCCGTAGCTGCCGCTGGGAGAGCTGTAGGTGAGAAGAGGCAACTGCGGCTGCGGCACGTATTCTGGCGTGGGAGCTAGCACATGGAAGCTGACTTGGGCGTAGGCTTCGGAGTTTTTAAAGCTCTCGTGCCAGGGCTTGACGGCAAACACCCGCAGCGTATGGGATCCCGGTTCCAAATCCTCAAAAACAAGAGGGGCATCAGCGTCGTAGTGAGAAATGTAAGGCTGGTTGTCCAGAACCACATGCAAATGGGGACCAAGACCCAGTTGCGGATCCTTAAAAATCGGGTACCCTCGTACTGCAAAGCGAACCGTGACCTGGCGCTCTGGCAAGATCTCGCCAGGTTGTGGGCTGAGGATCTGCACCTGCGGGCGATAGCGCTGCAAGTAGGCATCCAGCTTGGCAATTTCTGTTGGCGTTGGCACCCGCTCGAGCTGAGGTGGTTGGTGCTCCTGGGGTTGCTTGGGCGCAGATCCCGCACAGCCAACCAGCACCAAAGCTGCCAACAGCACCATCCACCATCTCAATCCCCATGCCTTCAAGCTGGCACTTCCCGCGTGTTCTTGCATGAGCCTCCCATTCCAACACTTGCCAAGCCGCAGACAAGCCATCCTCACATTACCAGGATGTGTCCTTTGGGGAGGATCCCTTCCCCGCCCTAGAATGGGATCGGCAGGCTTGGTCCTGTCCGGAAAAGCTTTGGGGTCATCTATGAGTTGCTTGGCAGCGACGATAGCGCTCGCGGGCTTGGATCTCACTCAGTGGCAAGCTCTCCTCAACACCCTGGCCTTTGCCATTTGTCTGGGGGCCATGCTCTTTTACTGGGGTGGGGCAGCTTTTCCCCAAGTGCCCCTTTTGGCCGAACTGGGCTTGGCAGGAATGGTGGGGGCCAACTTGACAATAGCTGCTCTGTTGACGGCCCGCTGGATCGATGCCGGCTACTTCCCTTTGAGCAATTTGTACGAGTCTTTGTTTTTCTTGGCCTGGGGGATCACCGCCTTGCACCTAGTGGCTCTCCAGTGGACTCGCCGCCGTTGGGTGGGAGTGATGACTGCCCCATTAGCGACAGGCATTGTTGCCTTTGCCGCCTTGGCCTTGCCGGAGGATATGCAGGCAGCCCAGCCGCTGGTGCCAGCTCTGCAGTCCAACTGGCTGATGATGCATGTCAGCGTCATGCTGTTGGCCTACGCAGCCCTCTTGGTGGGCTCCCTGTTGGCCATGGCCTTTCTCATCCTCACCCGTGGCCAGGAGGTACAGCTCAAGGGCAACTCCCTTGGCCTGCAATTTCGCCCGTCCCAAGCTGCAGTCCAGCCGGAGCTGATAGCCCGTGCCAGGACTGAACTTCCTCCCCAGCCGACTCCAGAGGAGATCCCTCGGCAACAACTGAGCCTGGCCGAGATCTTGGACAACGCCAGCTACCGCTTCATCGGGCTGGGCTTTCCGCTACTTACCCTTGGCATTATTGCCGGGGCCGTCTGGGCCAACGAGGCCTGGGGTACCTACTGGAGCTGGGATCCCAAGGAAACCTGGGCCTTGATTACCTGGTTGGTTTTTGCTGCCTATCTACACGCCCGCATCACCAAGGGCTGGCAGGGCAGGCGTCCTGCGCTTCTAGCCAGCTTGGGTTTTGGGGTGGTTTGGGTTTGTTACCTGGGAGTGAACTTTTTGGGCAAAGGCTTACACAGCTACGGCTGGTTCTTTTAGGTCCGCCGCCCCATTGACTCTGGTGCTGGCAAGTCGTCGTGGATACCTTTGATTTGAGGAAAACGGCATGCGTCTGTTTAACTACCTAATCTTTTTCTCAGCCCTCCTGGGTGTGGCCCTCTTTGCCATGCAAAACGCCAATCCGGTAACGATTACCTTTGCCCCTGGCGTCAGCATCGAGAGCCCGCTAGTGATTGAGCTTTTGGCTTCTGCTGGGATTGGCGCTGCCTTGGCCTGGATCTATGGCCTCTGGATGCGGCTGCAATTTAGCCTCGAAGCCCGCGAGAAAAATCGGCAACTGCAAGAGAAGGAAGTGGCCATCAGCGAGCTGAAGGAAATGGTGGTGGAGCTGGAGGCAAAAGTTAAGCAACTGCCCCCCAGCAAACGAGCTGAGCCGCAGGAAGACCTCCAAGAGGTTAAGGAAGTGACCACCGAGGGATCCCCTGCCTAGACCGCCCATTAGCATAATCCCTGGATCTTTGCGGTACAATTGAGCCTCTATTTGCCTTTGCACTAGCACCTATGCAGGTTACTCAAGAAAAGCGCCCTGGTAGCCGGCTTGGCTTCAAGATCGTGGTGGAAGCTGACCGGGTTAAGCGCTCCTACGAAAAAACCCTGCGCCAACTGGAGCGGAACATCCAGATCCCGGGGTTTCGCAAGGGCAAGGCCCCTCGCAACCTGGTAGTGCGCCAGGTGGGCCGCGAGAGGGTTATTGCCAGTGCTATCGACGACCTAATCCAGGAGGCTATCCAGGAGGTTCTCCAGGAGGCTCAAGTCACCCCCATCGGCCAGTTTGAGCTGGATGAAGAGGTGAAGCAGCTTCTGGAGCGCTTTAACCCAGAAGCCGAGTTCAGCTTCTCAGGGTATGTGGAAGTGTACCCTGAGGCTCGCGTTGGCCAGTACAAAGGGCTGACGGTTACGGCAACCCGGGTTGACGTCAAGCCTGAGGAAGTCGACCGCCTCATCGAAAAGCTGCGAGATCAGCGGGCTACCCTCTTGCCTGTGGAGGATCGGCCTGCCCAGTTGGGGGACGTGGTGGTGCTGGATTTCCAAGCCCGCGACGCCGAGGGCAGTCTCCTTGAGGAGCTCGCCGCTCAAGACTTGCAACTGGAGCTGAAAGAGGAAAACTTCATTCCCGGCTTTGTAGCAGGCGTTGTGGGCATGCAGCTCGACGAGACTAAGGAGATCACTGCCACCCTGCCCGAGGATTACTTTAGAAAAGAGCTGGCTGGGAAAACGGTTACCTTTACCGTCTGCCTCAAGGAGATCAAAACCAAAGAGCTGCCGGAGCTAGACGATGCCTTTGTCCAGGAAGTCAGCAACTTCCAGACGGTGGCGGAGCTGCGGGAACACCTGCAAAAGCGCCTTGAGCAAGATGCCCTAAGACAATCCGAAGAAAACCTTGAAACGGCCATCCTCAACGCCATTTTGGCAACCACCGAGGTGGATCTGCCTGAGAGCCTTGTTGAGCAAGAGATAACGCAGCTGCTAGCTCAAGACCTGCAGTCGCTGCAGCAGCAAGCAAGGGTTGCCCCGGGAGAAATCCGCAAGCTCCTGGCTCAACTGCCACCTGAGACTCTCAACCAATTGAGGGAACGCCACCGACCTGAGGCCATTGACCGGCTGCGCCGCGCCTTTGCCCTCAGCGCCATCGTCCGGCAGGAGCAAATTGCCGTCGGCCCCACTGAATTGGAAGTGGAAATGGAAGCGGTGATGAAAGCCTACGCTCAGCAGGGCCACAAGCTGGATCGGGAGCGGACACGCCAGGTCATTTACGAAAATTTGCTTACTCGTAAGGTGATGGCCTGGTTGAAGTCTCAAACCACGGTCAACTGGGTCGATAGCGAGGGCAATCCCACCGAGGCACCCCCCCTTCCCGTCGGGGCTAAAGGCGAAGGCCTAGAAGAAAAGGCTGGGTCGGTACTGGCAGCAGCAAGCCTTGAGGCTTCTACAGCCCCAGCTGAGGCTGTGGCAGAACCCCCCTCAGGAGTAGCCACAGAAACCGCCACAGTTGCCGCTCCAGAGTCGGAACCAGCCTCTGCCTCTGGGGAGAGCTTAGATCGAGAAGCCGAATCGGCCGTCCAGGACAAGCCCAAGTCGGGTAGAAAGAGCAAAAAGGTCAAGTAAAAGCGGTCAAGCTACAGGAGGCCGCGCCGCATCTGATCCCAGAGGCGGAGGTAGGACTCGGCTTCGGCCAGGCTCAAGGGCCGCCAGATCTCGGCCCGTTCCCAGGTGGAGGGGTGGAAGTCGGGCCGGCGGCGCAGCCGCAGGGAAAGTTGGTTCAAGTCCAGCGGTAACACTGAAGGGATCCCGCTTAAATTGACGAGGCGAGGGGCAAACTCGGGATTTAAGACAAAGTCAATCCAGTTGACCAGCAGGGATGGCAGCTCCGCCTGCAGCTCTTCAGGGAGAGGCTGGGCAGCCCGAGGCCGCACCCAGACATCCCACCAGACAGCAGATCCCGAGGCCGGGATCACCACCTCCAACTCGGGGTAGTTGGCCTGGGTGGCGTAGAGATCTTGCGACCAGCCCACAGCTACCCAGCTATCGGCCAGGCGCAACATGGGCAAATAGTCAGCGGAGGTATAGGTCAAAACTTGACGGTGCAGGGATCCCAGCTCCCGTCGCAACTCGGTTTCTTCCGGATCGAGGGGATCGTTGTAGGAGCGGCCCATCTTTTTTAGGGTCAGCCCAATCACCTCGCGTGGGTGATCCGGCAGCGTGATCTTGCCAGCCAACTCAGGCCGCCACAGGTCGGCCCAGTCCCGGAGGGGTTTGCTGACCCGGTCCCGGCGGTAGGCAATGGCCGTCACCCCCCAGCGCCAGGGCACACCCCAGATCTGCCCCTCCCGCAGGGCTGCTGCTTGCCAACGGGGATGCAACTGCTGCCAGCGTTCTCCCAAGAGACGGCGCGGCAAGGGATCCAGCCAGCCGGCAGCCAGAGCCCAATCCAAAGCGTCGGCCCCCAGCAGGCTGAGAGCTGGCACCGGCAGTCGTTGGCTAAAAGGCCCCCAGGAGGGCTGGGGTGGCTGAAGGCTTTGGCGCAGGTAAGCCAACAACTGGCTTCGCTCATCCACCAGCTGCAACCGAAAGCGGGCCCGAGTGCGACGGCGAAACTCGCTGACTAAGCTCTGAGGGATCCCCGGCTTGAGGGCGAGGATGAGGGGCAAATGGGCACTGGGCCCGCCACAGCCGGCCACCGCTAGCCCGGCTAGGAGGAGGAATTCACGTCGGCTTAGCTGTCTTTTGCCCACGCCAGTACCGCTCCACCAGAATCAAGGCCACCAGATCATCGTAGGCCCTGTCCGGCAGTCGCAGCCCTTTGGGCAGTAGGTGCTGCCACCACCGCGGCCGGTAAACCTCCCAGTAGCGCCGCCGGGCTTCTTCCGAGCTGTGGCGTTCGTCCACCAGGACAATCTGGTGCGGCGGAAGAAGCAGCTCCAGTTGAGACTTCCACTGCCGCGCCGTCGTCTGATCCCCCAGGATGAGCCGCTCTGCTCCAAACTGCTGCCAGAGAGCCCCCAACCTGGGCAGGGCCTCTTGGGCAGGAACCACCTCCCGGTGCAAAACTTGCCAGGCTGGCTGGGTTTGCACAACCGCAAGGCCGCACTTGTCCCGCCCTGGATCAAAACCCACTAATACCCGCTCCATCTCCTTGACCCTCACCCCTCCCTGCGCCCTCTTAGCTGAGCGGGAGCAGGGCCGTGTTGGCTGGAGGCTTGCGCCATGAGAAAACTCACCCGCAGCGGCCCTGCCGTGTAGATGTCGGCATCAGCCACCAGCTTCACATCCAGAGGGGTGGTGCTTTGGCGCAGCTGCTGCACCACTTCCAAAAACTTGACCTGGGAGAACTCTCCGACAGTACCAGTGATGGGATCTGCAAGGAGACCTTTTTCTTGGGAGCGCTGGTTGGCCTCGTTTAGCAGCTCCAGCAGCCGCTGCTGGATTTCACTTTCGCTGAGGCCTGGCTGGATCACTCCTTGGGCCAGGACCGACCCCTTGGCGAAGAGGCGCTGGTTGGGGTAAATCTGAACCACCACAGGCACAGGCTCACCCTTGAGCCGGTTGGTGAGAGAGAGGATGCGCACCGCCCAGCTGCCGGCTTCCTGCAGCTTTTTCAAAGCTCGATCCGCATCCTCGCGGCGGATGAGGATGGCGTTTTCTAGAGGAGGTATAGGCTGGGATCCCAGCGCCAGCGCCCGCTGTTCTGCCTGCGCCAACAGTTGCTCAAACTGCTGCCGGACTGTCTCTGGCTTTGCCCCGGCAGGGGTCTGAACTACCCCTGTAGCTAAGACTTCGCCTGCCAAGATGGCGAGCTCACCCCGCCGCAGCCGCACTGCCAACTGGCTGAGCTGGGCAATTTCCCCCTCGAGCTGGTTTTTCTGGGTCTCCAGTTGGTTTAGGGCTGCCTGCGCCGCCTCCAGGGAGCGCTCCAGTTGATCCCGATCCAACTGCAAGGTCTGCTTTTGGGACTTTAGGGTGACGATGGTTTGCTGCGCCGATTCCACCTCCCTCTTGACCGCCGCCAGCTCTACTTGGGCCTGCTCCAGCTTAGGCTGCACCTGGGCCAGCTGCTCTTGGGTTGCTGCCAGCTTGGCTTCGGCCTCCTGCCGGGCCTGCAGGGCTGCGGCCAGTTGATCCTGAACTTCACTCAGGCGGGTTTGGGCTGCCGACTGCTGGCTGCGAAATCGATCCAGATCTAGCCGCAGGCGATCCCGCTCGGCCCTGAGGGCAGCATTCTCGGTCTCCAGCCAAGCTTTTTGGCGATTGAGGGCCTGCAGCTCTTGCCTAGCCCGAGCAATTTGGTTGGTGTAGCTAAAAAGGGCTTCTGACAGCGAGCGGTTTAGAAGCAGCAGCGTGCCCAGGGTCAGGGCTGAGATGCTCACCCCCGTAATCACGGCTACCAAAATGGCTGTGTGGCGAGGGCGGAGGTTAAACCAGGTTAGGCGCTTTTTGCCAATGCGATACCCCACCCGATCCCCAACCACGGCAATCAGGCCGCTGACAAACAGCATGTAGAGGATCAGCAGTACGCCCTGCATATCCCGGGATCCCTGCCACGGAAATCTTAGCAAGGCCACCCAGAGGACTTGAGAAATTTTTGGCGCTACTTGGCAAGCGTTTTAAGCGTAGAGGAGCCGCTCCACAGCTGCCACAATATCTTCTGGCTGCACGATGGTGGCTGCTTCCAAGGTGCCGTTGTAAGGAGTGGGAATGTCTTGGGAAGCCAGGCGCACCACTGGCGCATCCAGCTCGTCGAAGAGTTCTTCCATGATACGCGCAGTCAGCTCTGCCCCAATGCCGCCAGTTTTTACATCTTCCTCCACAATGACCACTCGGTGCGTTTTGCGCACCGAAGCTGCAATGGTCTCCATATCCAGCGGCTTGAGGGAGATCAAATCAATCACCTCAGGATCGATCTCCTGCGCTACCAGGGTATCCACAGCCTTGAGCACGTGGTAGCGCATACGGGAGTAGGTGAGGAGGGTAACGTCGGATCCAGAGCGGACAACTTCCGCCTTATTCAAGGGCAAAAGGTACTCCTCCTCTGGCACCTCTCCCTTCACGTTGTAGAGAAGAACATGTTCGAAGAAGAGGACGGGGTTGTCGTCGCGGATGGCCGACTTGAGCAGACCTTTGGCGTTGTAGGGAGTGGAACAGGCAACGATCTTCAGCCCCGGCACCGCTTGAAAGTAGGCCTCCAGCCGCTGCGAGTGCTCGGCCCCCAACTGCCGGCCCACGCCACCGGGTCCGCGGATGACAATCGGGACCTTGAAGTTGCCGCCGGACATGTAGCGCAGCATGCCGGCATTGTTGGCAATCTGGTTAAAAGCCAGCAGCAGAAAACCCATGTTCATCCCTTCCACCACGGGGCGCAAGCCGGTTATCGCTGCCCCAATGGCAAGGCCGGTGAAGCTGTTTTCGCAAATGGGGGTGTCCAGGAGGCGCATCTCCCCGTACTTGCGGTAGAGGTCTTTGGTCACTTTGTAGGAGCCGCCGTAGTGGCCTACATCTTCTCCCAAAACAAACACGTTGGGATCCCGGGCCATTTCTTCGTCAAGGGCGGCACGCAAGGCGCTGTAGAGGAAAGTCTCCGGCATAGGGGCAACTGCTGCTCACTAGTCTCTACATTAAACCACCCCTTTGCCGCTGGGAGAGAACTCCGTCTATGCACCCAAACGGCAGCAACCCTTTTGCAAGCGCCCCTTGCGACTAGCTGGGGGCAAAGTGGCCTTGCCTTCCTTGTCCTGCTGGGCTTTGCGGAGGGATCCTTGGAAATTTACTTCATAAGCCAGTCCTCCAAAATCTGCTGGTAAAGTTCGGGATCCAGGCGGAGTGCGTCGTAAAGCCCTGCTTCGAGCCTTTGTCTTTGAGCCTCAAAGAGAATCACGGCTGCTGCCACCGAGACATTTAGGCTCTGCACCATGCCCAGCATGGGGATGTGGATGAGCGCGTCAGCCAGGGCCAAGGCCTGCTCAGAAACCCCCCACTTCTCCGCTCCCAAGACGATGGCAGTGGGCTTGGTGTAGTCCACCTGTCGGTAGCTGCGGGCCCCCTCCTTCAGGGCAGTGGCATAGATTTGGAAGCCTTCTTCCCGGAGGTGCTGGAAGGCCTCTTCCGTGGTGGGGTGAACCTTGAGGTAGACCCACTTGTGGCTGCCGCTGCTGGTCTCGTTGAAAGTGGGCACACCCTCCGTGGGGTTCACGGCGTGAACTCTGAGCACCCCCACAGCATCGCAGGTGCGCAGGATGGCGGAAAGATTGTGGGGTTTGTGGACGTTCTCTAAAAGCACCGTGAGATCCGGCTGCCTCCGCCTTAGAACCTCCTCCAAGCGCCTTCGCCTCTCTGGAGTGCGCTCCTTCATGGGTGCCTCCCGGAGAAACCTTCGCTTTAGCCGCTAAATCGGACTAGCACCTACCCCAGCTCTGCCGCCTGTAAGATGGCTCTTGGTCAGGGTTCCCAGGGATCGGAAAATTGCTGGCCCGCCTTGAAGTTTGCTGCTATCGGCAACCTTTCCGGCAGCCCCTGCGCACCCGCTACGGTCTCTGGTCTACCCGCGAAGGGATCCTAATCCGCCTGACGGATCTGGAGACAGGGCAGCAAGGCTACGGGGAGGTAGCCCCTATTCCTTGGCTGGGCAGTGAGACCCTCGAGGAGGCCCTGGCCTTTTGTCGGCAGTTGCCGGCTGAGCTCTCGGAGGCGCAGATCAAGGGGATCCCGGCAGCGCTGCCTGCTACCCGCTTTGGGCTGGAATGCGCCTGGCTGGCCTGTCGGGATCCTGGCTGGCTAGATAGGGATCTCTCCGGTCTTTCCTTTTGTGGGCTTTTGGGGAAGGATACCCCCTCCGGCTCCTACCCAGTTTACAAGGGCAAGGTGGGAATGGATCCCTTCGCAGCGGAGCGGAAGAAGCTAGAAAGCTGGCTGGAGCGGTTGCCTGCGGGATCCCGGCTGCGGCTAGATGCCAACGGCGGCTTGACTTTAGCAAAGGCGCGGCAGTGGCTGGCTCTCTGCGACCGGATCAATCGGGAGTGGCCGGGCAAGATCGAGTTCTTCGAGCAGCCTTTGCCGCCAGAGCAGTACGCTGACTTAATCCAACTTAGCCGCGAGTTTCAAACCCCCATTGCCCTGGATGAGTCGGTGGTCGGCCTGGAGCAGTTGCAAGCTGTCCATCGCTCGGGCTGGCAAGGGATCCTGGTGGTCAAACCCTCTTTGATGGGATCGGGTCTGGCCCTTAGAGACTACCTCAGCCAACACCCGGGGTTGGATCTCGCGTTCTCCTCAGCCCTAGAAACCCCTATCGGCGCTTGGCATGGGCTAGCTTGGGCAGGATCCCTGCAAGCAAAAACCGCCTGCCCCAGGGCCGTGGGATGGGGGGTGGGGGAGCTTTTCCAGGAGGGGGATCCCCTGGACCTGCTCAAGCTCTCGCCCCACGAGCGGGCCGCTTGGATGCAAGCGGTGTGGGAGCGCCACAGCCAGCCCTAGACTGCGGCGGCTTGCTTGGCGTGTTCCTGCCGTAGGTAGGCCTGGATGAAGTGCATCAGCTCCTCCGGCTCGCCGTTCATAAACGCCTCGACGTTGGTGGTTTCGGCGTTGGTGCGGTGGTCTTTGATTAACTTGTAGGGATCGAAGGTGTAGGTGCGAATCCGACCCCCAAAGCCCTGGGTCACGATCTCGCCGCGGATCTCGGCCAACTTTTGCCGGCGCTTTTCCTCCTCGATTTCGAGGAGCTTTGCCTTGAGGATCTGGATGGCCCGCTCCTTGTTTTGCAGTTGGGAGCGCTCCTCGCTGCAGCGCACGGCAATGCCGGTGGGCTTGTGGATAACCCGCACCGCCGTTTCCACCTTGTTGACGTTTTGGCCTCCTGCCCCTCCCGAACGGCAGGTCTCGAACTCCAGATCCTCCATCCGCAGCTCAAACTCGTTCTCTTCCTCGAGGATGGGCATGACCTCAACGCCGGCAAAGCTGGTCTGGCGCTTGCCGTTGGCGTTGAAGGGGCTGATGCGCTCCATGCGGTGGTTGCCCTTCTCCGCGGAAAGATACCCGTAGGCATAGGGCCCCTCAATCAACAGCGTGGCTGACTTGATGCCCGCCTCTGCCCCTTCCGAGTAGTCCGAAAGGGTAACCTTGTAGCCCTGGTTCTCTGCCCAGCGGGTGTACATCCTCAGCAGCATCGCCGCCCAGTCCTGGGCATCGGTTCCTCCGGCTCCAGCAGTGATGGTGAGGATGGCGCCGTTTTTGTCGTAGGGCCCTGAAAGCAGTTGCTGCAGCTCCCATTGGCTTAACTCTCGCTCCACCGCGGCTAGAGATCCCGCTGTCTCGGCCAAGAGCTCCGAATCGGCTTCTTCTTGCAGGAGCTCCAGGGCAGTGGCGACCTCTTCCAGGCGGGCTTTCCAGCGGTGGACCTGCTCCCAGGAGGCCTTGAGGCTGTTGAGCTGCTTTAGGTGGCTCCTAGCTGCCTCTACATCGTTCCAAAATTGCGGCTGGGAGGCTTCCTGCTCCAGAATGGCGATCTGCTGTTCCAGGCAAGGCAGGTCAAAGGTAGTCCTGAGCAGTGCTCAGGCGCGCCGTGAGCGATTCTAAGCTGCGTTTCAGCTCGGCCAGTTCCATAGGCTTACGAACACTGTCTCATGCTTTTGGACCCCGTCCAGAATCTCATCTTAACTTCCCGACCTCCAGAAGGAGGTAGCTATCTATCGTATTCAGACTAAATCCGAGCTTGCTCCAACAAAGCTTGCAACTCCTCCAGGGCCACCTGGGCCGACTGGGCTTGCTGGTGGAGGGATTGCACCACCTCGGCGCTGGCCTGGGCCGATTGCAGGGTGGCTTGGCTTTGGCGTTGGATGCGATCTGCCAGGCCGCGGATGCGGTTGCTGGCCTCGGTAGTGCGCCCCGCCAACTTGCGGATCTCCTGGGCAATGGCGCCAAAACCCCCGCCCCCACCGCTGCGGTTGGCCTCTACAGCCGCGTTGAAGGAGAGCAGACGAATGTAGCCCGCCACCTCTACGATCACGTCGACGATGGTGTTGATTTCTGTGAGCTCGCGGGATAGCTCCTGATTGCTGTCGGCAATTTCCTGAAATAGGCGGCGCACCGCCTCTACCCCAGCAAAGGTGGCGGCAAAGGTGGATTTGCTCTTCTCCGAGAGCACCGAGCTGATCTCGATGAGGCGAGCGTTGAGGCGGGCCAGTTCTTCCGAGCGCTGCTGGGCCCGGCGCCGCTCTTGCTCCAAAGCAATGTTCTGGCTGAGGATCTCGGCTTTCTGCCGCTCCAGATCGCGGGCATACTGGAGGCTGCGGTTTTTCTCCTGCTCCAGCTCGGCCAGGATCCGTTTCATCTCCTCCTGCTGTTCTTCGAGCTTCCGCTGGGTGGCTAGATGTACCTGGGACTGAGCCACCAACAACACCGGCACATCCA